>Ga0099364_10013453_pt1 | contig 10972 bp, 12 predicted proteins | sample TergutTh196P3_FD_73070 | JGI IMG/M metagenome (GOLD analysis project Ga0099364, IMG submission 73070) | Microcerotermes parvus P3 segment gut microbial communities from Pointe-Noire, Republic of the Congo - Th196 P3 | ecosystem: Host-associated > Arthropoda: Insects > Digestive system > Gut ... | reverse complement strand
TACTGATAATTACCAATCCCCCCCCCCCTCTGGGGGGGGGGGGTAGGGGGGAGTTTCTGTAGGGAACGCATTTATTCGTTCCTAGTTCGGTTGGGTTCCATATCGAATTAGGAACGAATAAATGCGTTCCGTACAGATGAAAAAAAATCATGAAAAAATATTTACTATATTTATTATTATCAGCAACTATGTTATCGTTATACAGTAACGAGCAGATAGACATTGCTGTTGAATTAATTTCATCGCGTATGTACGATGATGCGTTTTTCCATATAAATCAGATAATAGCAGAGTACCCTAATTCGAATGAAAGTCGCGAAGCCCGGATATTATTAGGTTTATTAAACCTACAAAGAGGTTATTATCAAGAGGCACGAATGCAGCTTATGATATTACTTCGAAATCCATTTCTACTTTCACCCAATCAGAGGATACGTATTTATTATAATCTTGGGCTTATTTTTTACTACGAATCAAATTATGAAAATGCCATAGAGAGTTTTGATAGATTGTTTCTTGATTACAGAAACAGCGATGAAGCCATTTCTGCTTTACCCTATTATTTTGATTCTTATTTTAAGCTAAATGACTACCAATCAGTAATTATAAAATCTCGAGAGATGATGCGAAATTACACTGATTCAGAACAGCAAGCCGAGTTGTTATATCAACAAGCACGTGCATATTTTGTTGGTAATATGTTACAACAAGCAAATCAGATTATTCAGGATATTAACACCAGATACCCACAAACTATGGCTGCATGGAAAACTACGGAGCTTCAAGTATCTATTCACGAGCGAGAATATGGTAAAATATCTGCTATAAATATGTTAGAAAATCTACTTGAGGGGGCTGTTTCTAGACAAAGCGAAGAAAAACTTGCGTGGCTGTTAGTACAGTATTATTTAGACGAAGATCGACATAATGATGCAAAAGAAACACTTAATTTCATACTTAATAAATATAATTTATCAGAAGATTTAAGTAAATATCACCTTGCTTGGATGAAACTATTGATAGAAATAAAGGATATTCAACCAATATTTGAACGCGAAGAGTTCATCTTGCAAACTAGTTTACATAGTGATGAGTATTTAGAAATTCTATATTATCTATCAAGTGCTTATACAATTATTCAAGACTATTGGAAAGCAAGAGAGTATTTGGACTTAATTACAACATCTACCCCCCTCACTGAGGGGGGCAGGGGGGAGTTCTCCGTCTCCTCAGAAAACATCCTTTATTCTTCTTTGCTTTTATATGCAGACATCTACATTTTACAAGGACAGTTAGTAAACGGCATTGAACTTTATAACAGGTTACTTACGAATTACAGTCATTTAGGTAGAAATTACGATATATTAATGAAATTAGGACACTTATACCTAAACCATTATAAACAAGAAGGGTTGGCACTTAATTTTTTCCGTCAAGCAATAACATTGGCAAATAATAATGAACAAATTGTTCAAGCCATGCAAATGGTAGCATTTTGTCTTGAATCTACAGGACAATTTTCCGAAGCACTGTTTACTTTAAACCAGATACCAAAAGAAAATATAACAGATATTACTATGCGTGAAGAACTTGAACGAAAAATTTCTCTTTTACATATTTTTTATCATACTGATTTAGCAACAGCAATGTCTAAATATATTACATTCAATCAACAAAAACAAGATTCTGTTGTTTCACTTGCTGCTATTTTAGCACTTGATTTTAAAAGGTTTGACGATGCTTTAGATTTGCTTATCAGTGGAAACACATATGAAACGCGTATGGAACGAATTAAATTATACTTGCTTTTTTCATATCGGGCAATACTCCAAGATAATATTTCTGAATCATATAGGTATACACAACTTATAGATGCTGAGATACGACAGCTAGGGCAGAACATAAGCTCAAATGATAGAAATATGATTAATTTCTTCCAAAGATTGATTACTAATAGAGGAAAAGTAACTAGCGAATTGGCAGCGATGAGCGTCTCACAACCGAGTACTGCTGGCATTAATTTCAACAATTTCTTTAATTTTCTTTTATGGAAACATTTCTACGATAACAACGATACTAGCAATATGATAGCTATAGCAGATTCAATAGTTCAAGATGCTTTTGTTAGTAACATTGATTATCAACTTGTTCAAGTGCTGCTTGGAAGTTATTATTTTAACGATGAAATCTACGATAAGGCAATAGATTCTTTCGAGAAAGCCCCTAGATTTTTAACATTAACTCATTCTGAATTCTTATTTCAATATGCTATGAGCATGTATCGTTTCTTTCAAACTGATTCGCCAGATCAAGTTCAGATTGCATTAGAAATTCTTCAAAGACTGGTTCTAAACAACATAGAGAATAAAAATCTTAACGATGCTAAAAACCTTGTTATTTCGCAATGGATAAACACAAACAGACTGCAAGATGCATTAGATATACTTAATCAAATGCCTTTAGTTTTACGAACCGATGAAGATTACCGTTTTTTAGTTAATATCTATAATTTACAAGATCTTAAACAACAGGAAAAGGATGCTATATTACATGTTCAAATTAAAACTATGAACGAGTATCAAAGGCTAGCTACATTGCACTATTTAACAGGCGATAATGCTATGGCGGAATATACTTTTAGAGAGATTTTGAAAGTTACAACGCATCCAAATTTTATGTTGAACGCATATGAAAATTTAGGTAATATGAGCTATCTTGATAATAATTATAGAGATGCTGTTACTAATTATGAAGAGTTCTTTAAAGTTTTAAACGAAACAAATTATCAAGCTGTATATGAAACTCAAAATTATCCAACAATTGGAACTGCTGCAAAACATCTTATCATTTCTTATTACATGATAGATAATCGACCACGTGCTGAATTAACGCAAAAAAATCTGAACTCATATATTAACAAACAAACTGAGATTCTGGCTGAAATTCAATTATATGAAGGCATATATTACGCTAAAATGGAGCCCAGAAGAGCATTAAGACCCCTAAATAATGTCATTGATGATATTACTACTCCCGCTGAAATTGCATATAAAGCTATGTTTCATAGAGCGTTATTGCATATTCAAGATAACAAATTGGAACTAGCTGAAATCGACCTGATGACTGCATTAAATACAGAAGATGATAACCTTAGAAATCAAGTTATGCTGACTTTAGGAAATCTGCATCATAATCAAGAAAACCATGAAGATGCTCTATTATTTTATTATCAAGTGATTGTTAATGATGAAGATGGTGATCTTGCAAAAGATGCGGCACATAATTTTGCTATAGCTGCAAAACATTTGTCTGATTGGAATACTGCCATTTCTGCATATAAAATTATCATGGATAGATGGGGACAAAACGCTTTAAATCATCAGACAAGACTCACAATAGGGTTCTCTTTCTATCAAGCAAGAGAATACGACCAAGCTTTGTTATTGCTTAATCAATTATTACCTGAATTAACAGTTAATGACATGCGTGCAGAAGCTCAATATTGGATTTCGGAATCATATGCAGGAAAACAAAATTATGATGTTGCAATTGAAGAGTTTAGAGTTTTAAGAACAAATTATCCACGCGAAACTAGATGGACAGCTTTATCAGAACTGAGAATAGCTGAACTTTATTATGAACAAGGTGATATGAATACTGCTATGGCTATGTTTAGAGAAATATTACGCGTTCATGGTCCTGCAAGTGATATAGGCCGTGAAGCAAATAAATACCTTCAGTAGATATATTTTATGTGGGGAAGAGGAGTAAAATGAACATACCCGAAAATATTCTAGAATATGTCGAATATATAGCACAAAGTATAAAAAATTCAATGCCAGTAAGTGCAATATACCTTTTTGGTTCTTATGCAAAAGGTAATTTTAGAGAAAATAGTGATTTAGACATCTATGTTATAACTCCCGATAGATCAAAACATACACATGATTGATATATGCAGGCAATTGACTCTTTTGAAAGGAAAATTAGTATGCCGCTTGAAATTCTTGTAAGTTATGAGGACGATTTTGAGAGACGAAGTAGGTGGCTGAACTCAGTAGAGAGAGAAGTTATAGACACAGGTGTAAAAATAAATGTTGTTTAAAGAAGAATTTTCAGAATTGTTATTTATTTCGGAAAAAACTAAAGAATCGTAAGGTAATCTGTAGGGAACGTGTGTATACGTCCCCTACATAGATTATTATCAATTTTCAATAGCTAGATCAGCTGTAGTGATATTTTGCGATTTATCTTTCGGCACAATTACATCATCTTCAACAAGCTCAATGTAAGCCATTGGCGCACAGTCACCTTTTCTAAACCTTGTTTTTAGAATACGTGTATAACCACCGTTTCTGTTAACATATTTAGGTCCTATTTCATCGAAAAGTTTTTTTACAAGTAGGTGATTGTGAAGAACAGCGAAAGCAAGTCTTTTATGATGTAGAGTATTTCCTTTTGCGTAAGTAATAACTCTTTCGGCAAGTGATCTCATTTCTTTTGCTTTTGCGATAGTGGTTTCAATTCTTCCGTGTGTAATAAGAGAAATAACAAGGTTTTTTATCATTGCTTTTCTATGATCAGCCTCGATACCGAATTTTCTTCCTTTCTTTTTATGTCTCATAAGTTTATCCTTTTGCTCTTATATTTGTTTTATTTTTTGCCTCAGCGATTCTTTTATAAATCGACTGAATATCCATACCTAGGTAAAGGTCGTATTTTGTTAGAAGTTCTTTAATTTCGTCTAAAGATTTTTTACCAAAGTTCCTGAATTTCATCATTTCAGTTTCATTTTTTGAGACTAGTTCCCCGATTGTAGAAATATTGGCAAGCTGTAAACAGTTTGTAGAACGAACGGTTAACTCTAATTCTTTTACGTCCATTGAAAGCATTTTATCCAGTTTATCAAGTTCAGGATCCATGATATATTCTACGGCGTAAAGTGGTTCACCAGATTCAAAATGAATCATATGTGTATAAATATCTTTCAGTAGTTTTGCTGAAAGATATAGTGCATTTTTGGGTTCAATAGAGCCGTCTGTGAATATTTCCATTACCAGTTTATCATAATCTGTTCTTTCTAAAACTCTTTGATTTTCTGTATAGAAATTGCATTTTGTAATTGGAGAAAATATCGAATCAACTGGTATAACTCCAATAGGTTTATCCTCAAGAGATTGTTTGTCGGCAGGTAGATAACCTCTTCCTATTCCGATCCAAATTTCAATATAGATATCAGTGTCTTCAATGCAGTTGAACAATACAAGCTCTTTATTAAAAACTTTTACATCACCTGTTTCTTCAATATCAGCGGCTGTTACCTGTCCTACTCCAGAATGTTTAAGAGTTAACATAACCTCGGATAGAGAATTTGAAGTGAAAATGACTTTTTTAAGGTTCAAAATAAAGTCATTAAAATCAGAATCAGTTCCCGGTATAGGAGCAAACTCATGATGCAACCCTTCAATTCTAACAAAACGTGCAGCTGCACCTTGTATAGATGAGAGTAAAATTCTTCTAAGTGTATTACCTATTGTAGTAGCGTAACCTGGTTCTAATGGCCCAATTTCGCATTTTCCATACATGCGTGAGTAAGATTTTTTATCAAATTCTACCTTACTTGGCAGTTGAATGGGTTCTAAAAGCATCATAATTGCAACTCCATTTTTTATTTAGAATAGTACTCAACGATAAGATTGTCGTTAAGTTCTAATCCAATTTCTTCGCGTTTAGGTATATAGAGGAACTCGCCTCTTAATCTAGATTTATCTACTTGTAACCATGCGTATCTGTTAAGGTCTGTTATCGATTCGATAGCGTCTTTTATTGTGTCAAGTGATCTAGAAGTTTCTTTGATTTCTATTGTTGTGTTGGGTTTTACGGAATATGAAGGTATATCAACTTTTCGGTCGTTGACTATTACGTGTCCATGACGTACTATTTGTCGTGCTGCTGCGCGAGATACCGCGAAACCCATACGATAAACAACGTTATCTAATCTTGTTTCTAAAATCTCTACAAGGTTTGTTCCGGTTACACCGACTTTCTTATCAGCTGCTTTGAAATATTTTCTGAACTGTTTTTCAAGGACTCCGTAAATTCTTCTTGCTTTTTGTTTTTCACGAAGATGGATTGCATAGTCTGTAACTTTTCTGCGTGAGGTAGGACCATGCTGTCCCGGTGCGAATTTTCTTCTTTCTAACGCACATTTGGTTGAATTACAACGGTAGCCTTTCAGAAATAATTTTGCACCTTCTCTTCTACATAGTTTGCATTTTGCACCTGTGTATCTTGCCATTTATTTAAGTTCCTCCATTAAATTCTTCTTTGTTTAGGCGGACGACATCCATTATGCGGAATAGGTGTCGCATCGCGAATCATTGATACATGAAGACCTGCTGCATTAATTGCTCTAATTGCTGAATCACGACCACCGCCGGGTCCTTTAATTACTACTCTCACTTTCTTTAGACCCATATCAATCGCTGTTTTTGCGACTTCTTCAGCAGCTAACTGTGCCGCAAATGGAGTGCTTTTTCTTGACCCTTTGTATCCAATCTTTCCGCCAGATGACCATGCTAGCACATTTCCACCTAGATCTGTTAATGATACTATAGTATTATTAAAGCTTGAGTGTACAGTGGCTATTCCTTCATCTATCGTCAATCTGATTTTTTTCTTTCTAGTTTTTGCTGTTTTTGGTTTAGCTTTCGCCATAAAGTTTTATCCCCTTTATTTTTTCTTCTTTAATGCACCTGCGCGAGGACCTTTCCTTGTACGTGCGTTAGTTCTAGTCCTTTGTCCATTCACAGGCATGCCGCGTTTGTGTCTTAAACCTCTATAACATCCAATTTCCATTAGTCTTTTGATGTTCATAGAGACCTGTGTTCTTAGTGAACCTTCAACTACATATTCGTTCTGAATAATGTCTCTTAAGGCTTTTTCTTGCTCAATTGATAGATCTTTAATTCTGATATTTTCGTCAAGATCTGCTTTTTGTAATATTTTTTGGGAAGTTGTTAATCCAATGCCGTATATGTAGGTTAATCCTATAACAACTCTTTTGTTACGTGGTAGTTCTATACCTGCAATGTGTGCCAAGTGTGGTCTCCTTATTTATATATATTTTCGGCTTGTTATGCCGTTTGGGTTAATAAAAGTTTTCATACGTCCTGCTACTATTGAGCAAATGTTTCTGTCATATTAACATAACATCCGTTTAAAACAGTAACGGGTATATCTGACGATTCACCATATACATAAGCATTATAAACGTTATTGTTTAAAACAAAAACGTTTACGGTTTTTGTTTCAGGGTTAACAATCCAATACTCTTTAACAGCTGCTTCTAAATATTTATGATATTTAGTCAAAACATCTTTATGTGCTGTGGATGTTGACAGAACCTCTATAACAAGGTCTGGTGCACCAAGCACATGTTTTTTATTCTCAGTTTTTTTCGCATCACATACCACAATTACATCTGGCTGAACAACGGTATCGTCATCTTTATCCGGATTTAATCTTACATCGACCGGAGACAGATAAACTTTACAAGATTTATCCTTAAGAAATTCTCTAAGCTGTGCGTATAAAGCTCCAACTATGCTTTGATGAAATAGGTTCGGAGCTGTCATGGCGTAAATTTGCCCATCTATTATTTCGCACCTGAAATCATCATCCCAAGTTATGTAGTCTTTGTAAGTGTAATGCATGCTGTTTAGTTTGTCTGGTAAAGACATATGGCGTCCTTTATTTCCGTCTTTATTATCCCGTAGGATATTAAGATCGGGAGAAATATATCACGACCACACCAGCCATTATTTCAACTGCTGGCATATCAATTTTACACCAAATGCGTAAAATTTGGTCATTGGGTGACACTAATTTATTTTTTGAATAAATGTCAAGTATTATTTTTAAGAAGATTGTAGACTGTAGAGAACGCAACATAATATGTAGGGAAGGCAATAAAATATGTAGGGAACGCATTTATTTGTTCCTAGTTCGATATGGAACCCAACCGAACTAGGAACGAATAAATGCGTTTCGTACAGCTTCGTAACCATCCCGAAGGGATCGATCGCTACGTAGAAAACGATGTCCCCCTTTGATTTCCATGCCGTAGGTATGGAACCTAAACGACATATTTCTAATCATATTCAATTGTTCCACACCTTCGGCGTGGTGATAGTTTTTTGGGGCATCGTTTTCTACGTAGCGATCGATCCCTTCGGGATGGAGTGGATTTATACCGAACTAGGAACGAATAAATGCGTTCCGTACAGCTTCGTAACCATCCCGAAGGGATCGATCGCTACGTAGAAAACGATGTCCCCCTTTGATTTCCATGCCGTAGGTATGGAACCTAAACGACATATTTTTAATCATATTCAATTGTTCCACACCTTCGGCGTGGTGATAATTTTGTAGGGCATCGTTTTCTACGTAGCGATCGATCCCTTCGGGATGGTATGGATTTATACCGAATCAATATAATTCAACAATTGTGATAAAATCAATGCTCTGTTTTTTATATATTCTAATGTTCGAAGCGTTTAGAGTACAAAAGGCTACTAAAATTAGTGTCATTAAAATGTTTTTCATTTTTTATTCTCCTTGTAAATTGAAATATCCTCTCGTAGAGGAAAAAATAAGTTCTTTATCATTCATAACCTCATCGAATGATTTATAAAATATTCCATGATGAGTTGCGATAACAAGATCATCATGGAATTTATTCACGGATCTAACAGGCATATTTTCCCTATTCTCTTTGGGCAATCTATATAATTTTACATCATCAAAGATGTCTGTTATAACTCCAATATCGCTATATGTATGCACAAAGATATAATCGTCGATCACCTTAAATGTATTCATAACAGGGTCTAATGTAAAAACATAATGCCATGTAACTGCATCATGTGTGTACCATATTGTTTTATTAGTTAGCTGTGTAAACAATACATCTTGGTATTCAAAAAAAACACGTGGTATTCTACTAGCATCTCCAAAAGGATTCCAAAATTCTCTAAAACTGCCATCGGACTCAATTTCAACATAGTATGGAGCTTCATCAGGAGGTTCATTTCTATGAAAAGAAATATAAAATTTGTCCTGAAAAGCAAATATGTCATGAATACTTAACGTTGAGCCAAGCATAGATGGAATTTCCCAAAGTCCATGATCTTGAATCCATACGCCATTAGTGTTGTCTCTACTTAAAGTCGCATATACCAAATAGTGCTCTCTATATCCTATCGGGGGTTGATAAACAGGGGTACCGACATTTGTAATCACTGTAACAAAACGACCTTGATTGTTTATTGCACCAAATCTTGTTTGAAAATGTGTCCGAAGAACAAAATTCCAGCCTCTAAATTGTTCGCCAAAACTATATGGGCTAAGACCATTTGCTTGTGTAAATTCAGGAATATAGTTTAAAAAAGTTATACGGTCACTTTTATTTTTATTCATACCCGCTACATAATTTTCAAAAAATATCGGTGTATTATCTAAACCAACTGAAAAAGCTTCAAAAGTTCGGTAGAACATTGGTCCATCTTCCATATTCTCAAAAAACAACAGCCCATCTTGCACCATGCAAATAAGGCGATTGTCAGCAACAGTTGCGTTTGTGATGAAATTCATGTATACGTTTGTATCTATTAAAAAATGATTCCAATATTCTTCTTCTATTGGTGGTGGTGGCGGAATAAATGTGTTATTCTTAGAACAACACATTGAAACTACAGAAACAATAAGTATAAAGTGTAGAAGACCTATTATTTTTTGTTTGTTTAACTTAATCTTTTCAACCATGTTACATGGCTCCTTTCTAATTATGAGTCTACTTTTGAATGCCAAAAAACTCATCATTGAGTACACAATATTTTATATAGCTTTTTTGTCAAATGTTTTTTGGGGAACGCCACAAAATATGTCGGGAAAGCACCCAAATCCTGTAGGGAACGCATTTATTCGTTCCTAATTCGGTTGGGCTCCATATCGAATTAGGAACGCCCATGTGTCCTGTACGGAACGCATTTATTCGTTCCTAGTTCGGTTGGATTCCATATCAAACCAGGAACGAATAAATGCGTTCCCTACAAATTGCAAAAAATATTTTCTTGACATAATAACGGCAAATAATTTTATTGTAATTCAAGGAGAATATTATGGAAAAAAAGAAAAACATCCCTTACGGAATCTCTGATTTTGGAGAAATAAGTGAGTTTAATTCCTACTATGTTGACAAAACTCATTATATTCCTGAAGTAGAAAAAACAAAATACAATTTTATAATACGCCCTCGTCGCTTCGGAAAATCACTATTTTCTACAATGTTACAGTATTATTATGACATGACTAAAGTTGCTGATTTTGAGAAATATTTTAAGAATACTTGGATACTTAACAACCCAACCGATGAACATGGTAAGTATATGATACTTGCCTTTGATTTTTCAGGGATTTCAAAAGAAGAAGACAGTCCCCAAATTGCTTTTAATAAATATTGTATGCACTGTTTTAGAATTTTTACAATATTTTACAAAGATTATTTTTCAGAAGAAATAATTAAGGAATTATTGAGTGCTGAAACAGCACACGAACAATTTCTGATTCTTAAAGAAGCCATGCTCATAAATAACTACAAACTTTACATTTTTATTGACGAATACGACCATTTCACCAACACATTGCTTATAACTCATGGTAAAGACATTTATCATCAAATAACTCATACAGACGGCTTTTTTAAGCAGTTTTTTACTAATTTGAAGTCTATGACTTCAGGTAGAGACTCGATATTAAAAAGGCTTTATATAACAGGCGTTTCCCCTGTTACAATGGATGATGTCACAAGTGGATTCAATATTGGCACGAATATATCCTTAAAACCAGCTTTTAATTCTGTAATGGGTTTTACAGAAAAAGAGATTCATGAAGTATTTGAGTATTTTACAGA
>Ga0099364_10013452_pt1 | contig 10973 bp, 11 predicted proteins | sample TergutTh196P3_FD_73070 | JGI IMG/M metagenome (GOLD analysis project Ga0099364, IMG submission 73070) | Microcerotermes parvus P3 segment gut microbial communities from Pointe-Noire, Republic of the Congo - Th196 P3 | ecosystem: Host-associated > Arthropoda: Insects > Digestive system > Gut ... | reverse complement strand
GGCAAAATCGTATAAAACATTAAAAAATATGGTATATGCAACCCGCGAACTATTTACAATATTAAAAAGTAATGGTGTAAAAATAACCCCAAAAAAATTGTATTTTTATTATTTACCAGCAAATATATTGGGTATAATATGGAAAATAATAATGAAAACAAAAATAGCGGAATATGCAATGGCAAAACATACGATAGTTGGAAAGGAGGAAATGGAAATATTGGAAAAACAGTTTATGACATTAAATATTAAAAATATGGAATTAAAATATTATAATATGTTGTAAAAGCAATTTTTACTTCGCATAACAAACGGTATATGCTCACCGCCCTGTTCGGGCGGTTCGGGCTACACAAAAACGCAGTCGGGCTTACGCCCTTTGTGCGTTTTTGTTCCGCCACATTTTTGCGGTTGCTGGAACACTTCGTGTTCCTTTATCGCAACCGCAAAAACGTCATATACCTAGAACGTTAGGCGAAACTTTTGCAAAATTATTAAATTAAGAAATAATAAAAAGTCTTTTTGCCTAACGGCATACTACGCAATTGCCATCCATGGCAAATGAAATTATATCCAAAATGGGCAAAAAGAAAAATAAAATTATAATAATCCTTTTTCTTTTATTCTTTTTGCTATGTCCATGAGGTCTATTTTTTTTGGAATTGGCGGCACGATAAAAGAAAATGATGTTTCATTATTTGTATTATCAATATAAAAATCGCCCATGTTAATAATGTCCATTCCAATAACTATATCGACATCAATTGATAAGTCTAGGACATAAGTAGGGCAATAATTTAATACAAAATTTGGTGTTATAAAAAGCGTTGTCATAGTGTAATTGGTTTTTACAGGTTTTCCGAGTCCTCCAACAGTGAGAGAGTGTTTATCATCAACCATGCGTAATTTAAGTTTATCTCTTAAACTTGGTTTTATAGCGGTTATCGTTGCACCTGTATCCCAAAGAGATGTAAGTTCAATTCGCTGACTTCGTAAAGCAATATCAGTTGAAAATATGGGTTGCATTTCTATTGAAAGTATTAGTTTGTCTTTTGGTTCGCTGTATGATTTTGTAAATCCGCGATAATCATAATCACCATGCATAAGAGAATGTTTTCAGCTCCCCTTCAACACAGGTTATTGTTCCTTTATCTATTTTTTCATTGTTGATTTTGGGGTTAAATGCCGATATACTGGGACTGATTTCAATTACCCTGTCTTCGTCAGAAGGCTTGTGAATTAAAAATTCCCCGGGTTCATAGTTATCGAGCGCTGTTTTTGCGGCATCGGCAAATTTATCATAAACTCCGTACAGGTTTTCGCCTATTATCAAGAGGTATTTATCGTAGTATTTCTCTCGGAAATCGTCTCTATGGGTTTCATAAAAGGCGTTTTCCCGTTCTAAATCTTTCATATGTTTGAATTTAATGTATTTATATATAGATGTCAATAGTAAATTTAGACCCTTGAAATGAAGGAAATTTGAAAAAATGGGCTTGATTTAGGGCAAATACCCCCTGTGAGTGGAATTTGCCTCATTGAAAGGCTGTTAATTTTAGGGTAAACTGTGTGAAGGTATGTTTATGCAGGGAAATTCGACTGAGGAGACACAGAATACCCAACCCCAAGGCGATATAAAAGCGGCTCAAGGTGAAAAATGCCCGAAACTGAAACCTCGAGAACAGGAAATACTTACCCTTTTACTTGAAGGCAAAGCGCCTAAGGAAATTGGATATATTCTAAAAATCAGTTATGGAACGGTTCTGTTTCATCAGAATAAACTGTACCGTAAATTGGGTGTCCATAGTATTCAAGAGCTTTTTGCCAAGGCGGCTTCTGATCGTCAGTCGTCCTCTCAGGGAGAAATAGTTTCTTTAGGTTCAGGGGTAAATGCCGATACTCGTCTTGTTCCGCAAAGATATCCTTTAAAAATGTTTTTTCGCTCCAAGTTTTTGGTTTTTTCGGGGATTGTTTTTTCTGTTTTGATACTGTTATTTTTTCTTGTGGTAAAGCCGTTTAATAAAGGTTTTCCAGGTGTCTTTTATGACTGGCATTTATTTGATGAAGGCAAAGTTTCAACTATAGAATTAATAGTAAATGAAAATGATATAATTAAAGGTAAAACTTTTACTTCTATCGCCATTTCCGGTTTTTTGGGTTATCACAGTGGCGACTATGCGGGTGTTTGCGCATGGCCGGAGATTACAACGCTTGAAAAAATGAAGACGATGACTTCGTTTTCATTTAAGGTTTTGGGTGACGGGAATAATTATTTAGCTATGATACCGACAATTGAAACTATGGCAGACGATATGTATCATATGAGTTTCTCTACCACTAAGGATAAGATAACTACCGTTACCATTAAAGTAGATGAACTTAAGCAGCATGGATTTGGGAAACAAGTACCATTTAACCGTGATAGTATATTTCTTATTCAATTTCAGCCTGCCACCCGTGGGTCATTTAATTTGAAAGTATGGGATATTAGACTGCATTAAAACATCTAAAAAATCCTATCTCACACTATCGCTATAAGGTTTTATAGTCGTTTTTAATCGTTTTTCCGCTAAATCATAAGATTTTATAGTGGACGAAAATTTTTTCTAAATTAATAATATTTAATAACACAATTTTATCTAATTTTAGGAGGAGATTCTTATGAAAAACAAATGGTTTATATTATTTACTTTTATCGTAATGATTGGTGTTTCAACTGTGTGGGCTCAAAGCAGAGGCCGCCCGATTACGCTTGTAGGTTTTGGTATGCCGATAAACGCCGGTGGATATGGGGATAACTGGCATTCTACTTGGAGTGCAGATAACAGTTTAATTATTGCGAACAATGATGGTTTTGGAATTTTGGGAAGATCAAGAAACAGTATTTATTCACATTGTGTTATCAATCAGCTTCCGGCAAGTTTGTCACCGGAAAATCCCGCAACTTTAGCAAATACCGGAGACGGCAGAAGGGTTATACACCCTGTAAATGCGAACGACTTTACAGCAAGATACCGGACAGGAACAGACGCTACAGGAACTAATTGGAATATGCAAAACAGATGGTGGTATTCGTATCTTAGTGATATTTACGAAGTTGATGGCGTATTGTATTTGATCATAACTTATTCTTATCAGGATGTTACCACTGCTACCTATCTCACTCGTCACCCTAACCTAATGCGTTCTCTTGACGGAGGCAGAACATGGGAAAATTTCAAAGGGCAAATCGACACGCCTACCGCTCCTACTTCTGAAGATTCCTTTTTCCAACATCCGGGATGGGATGGAAATACTCAATTTGTAAAATATGGCAGGGGCGGCGTTGCTCCCAATGTGGATAGGGCTCAGGAATATGTTTATATTTTTTCTTGGATGACTGCCGAACATCAGCCGCCTCATGGCGGTCAAGTTATGGCACGTATAAAACTAAGCGATCTGAAGGAATGGAAAACGACTCCCGACGGCAATGGAGACAATGTAAGAAATAAACTTGAATATCTTACATTAGGTACTGTTTACACTGATGCGGATGCACGAGCAGGACTGGACAATCGTTACTGGACCACAGACTGGCGTCAAGTTAAGTCATTTCATGGAGGAATGGCTAATTGTTCCATTGTATATAACGAAACATTAGGGCGTTATTTTTCGTCAAATTATCAGGGCGATGCTTTTATCAAACCCATACAGGAAAGCAGATTGGAAGTATTACAGTCAACATATCCCTGGGGGCCTTGGACTACACTCATTAAAGAACATGTAACAGCAAAAACAAACGGTAATTTGATATTAAATGTTTTTACGCAAAAATATACAAGCCCCGACGGTTATAAAATGTGGATGACTGTTAATGGAGCTCACAGGAACGATAGCCTTAACAATGAAGAAGGATATATTTTAAAATTTATGCCCGTATTTCTTACATCAGAGCCGGCTCAAACAATCATGGCAACAGACGCTTCCAGAGTAACAGCAAATAATTTATCACAACAAACGCATAATGAACATGAATGGGACAGATGGAGATATGGAGAACATAGAGAAAGTTCAACCGGATACGGCGGTTTCACTGCTGACGGCAGCAGTTTGGCATTTACCGTTAATGCGCCTGTAGCAGGCGATTATATTGTTAATTTCCGTTACCGCACCGAAGGTTCACCTCGCTGGACTAATATTGCAGCATATAGACGAGCGAAATTTCCAAGTGTCAGTTTGTATGTAAACAACAACAAAGCTAAACAACTTAGGTTAGACAGAAGTATTCAGTGGTTTAGCCAATGGACGGAAATGTCGATATTCCTACGACTTAATGCGGGAAACAACACAATAACATTTCAAAGAGACAGAGGCGACAACAGCAATTCTGTTGTAATCAGCAGTTTAACTTATGCAAGATATACAGGGACAGAGCCGTTGCCGTTGGATAATGTTAGCGGACGATAAACGCTAATTTAACATGAACTATTGTCTGTGTTTGGAATATGTGGATGTAAGAATAATAATCCTACGCCGTTTGCCGTCCATGGCAAACGGCGGTTCGCCTTGAGGCAAAAAGAAGAATAAGACTAATAAAATTACTCGCTTTATAAATATTATTAGTATATGATAAAGTTTATTTGCTATAGCAAAAGCATCGCCTAACAAACGGTTAGCGTACGCCGCCAGTAGGCGGCTAGGGTTACGCAGGGCTAGGTCGGTCGCCTTCGGCTCGCTCCCACGCCCTGCTCCACCCACAGTTTGCCAGCCCTGCAAATGCTACGCATTTGCTTATTCGGGCTGTCAAACCGTCGTCAACCTAGAACGTTATGCGAAAACTGTCGTGTAACCCACACAATTCTTAGGGTTATGTGACAGTTAATATACTTACATATTTCATAACATAATTACATTTGTCCTATTTTTTCCGCTTAAAATTGGAAATAAACCTAAAAATCACCTATACTATAACTATGGACACAGTTTACCTTATTTATGATGGCAAAGAAACAAGGATTCCCGCTTCTGAAAAAGATTTTCAGTTGTATAAGCTATTTGGCGGTACGGGCGGTGGGATTTGGAACTCCGAGAGCAAGGAGTTTGTTTTTAACCGCAAGATTGATGCGGACAGATTAAGTCTTTTGCTTCCGGATATGCCTATTGTAAAAGTGGGCTATAATACTCCCGGTCTTTTGGAAGTTAAAGGTTTTTTTGGCCGCCCGTGGCCGGAGACGGAAATTGCAGAAATAAAATACTTCTCTGATGAATGGCAGGAAAAACTGGAAGCTGAATTGCACGCAAGAAAATACAGCAAAAAAACCATTAGTCGTTATATTTATTATAATCAATCTATATGCAAATGGCTTAAAAAACCGCCCAATATGATTTCCACAGTAGATGTAAAAAATTATCTTGCTTACATGGAAAGCTGTAAAAATCAATCTGCGGCTTCTCTTAATTTAGCATTAAGTGCAATAAAATTTTTCTTTTACAGTGTTCTTAAAACCGATAAAATCCGCGAGCAAAAACGCCCACGGCATGACAAACGTCTTCCTATAGTGCTGTCTAAAGAAGAAATACAAAAAATGCTCAATATGGAAAAAAACCTTAAACATCGTCTTTTGTTGATGCTTGTTTATTCATCCGGTCTTAGGGTTGGCGAGGTTGTAGCTATAAAAAAACAAAATATCGATTTAGATAGAAAATCTGTCATTATTATTTCCGGCAAAGGCCGCAAGGATAGATACACTATCACATCGGACAAGGTAATTGCCGCTCTTAAAGATTATTACGAAAGATACGAAATAACAAATTGGCTTTTCCCCGGTCAATCAGAAACTAGCCATCTGCACATTCGTTCTGCTCAGCACATATTTGAAAAAGCAAAACAAAGAGCCGGCATCCAAAAATCCGTTTCTATTCATTGTCTGCGCCACTCTTTTGCCACCCACCTTTTAGAAAACGGTATTGATGTCCGCTACATCCAAAATCTCCTTGGCCACTCCACCATCCGTACAACAGAACGCTACACCCATGTAGCCCGCCATAAAGTTTTAGCCATCCCTAGCCCTTTGGATAGTATTGATATTTAATGATGTGGTTGCATAAAAATAGGACATAAATACTCCTATTGCTAAAATATCCCATTTATAGTATAATAATATTTGAGGTAATATGCAATGTATCGAAATTTATTTACCGAATATGGCTATGACAAATTAGAAATTGAAAAAAGACTGCAAAATATTTGGCAGGATATTTTTGTGAACAGTGAAACCAGTGTTTATCATGAAGTTGGTGAGGATATGGGCTTTGTTACAGACACGGGTAATAACGATGTTAGAACCGAAGGACAGTCTTATGCAATGATGATGGCAGTCCAATTTGATAAAAAAGAAGTTTTTGATCGTGTTTGGAAGTGGACAAAAACCTATATGTATTTGGACAGCGGTATTCATAAGGGTTATTTTGCGTGGTCTGTTGGATTAGACGGCACAAAAAACTCCGATGGCCCTGCTCCGGACGGCGAAGAATTTTTTGCCGCAGCGTTATTTTTTGCAGCTAATCGGTGGGGTAACGGCGAAGGGATTTTTAATTATGAACAGCAGGCTAAAGAAATTTTACACCACTGTTTGCATAACCAACAGCCTATGTGGGATAAAGACAATAAACTTATAAGGTTTGTGCCGGGTTGGGATTTTTCTGATCCTTCATATCATGTGCCGTTTTTTTATGATTGTTTTGCAGAGCGAGCAAATGAAGAAGATCGTCAATTTTGGAAAGAAGCGGCACAAGCCAGCCGTGCATATTGGAAGGTTGCCTGTCATCCGGTAACTGGATTAAGTGCAGAGTATGCTCATTATGACGGCTCACCTGAATTAACAAAAGGACATCCGAATTTTTACAGCGATTCTTATCGCACTGCGTTGAATATTGCTTTAGACAGCCAATGGCATGGTTATGACACAGAATTAACGGCTTGCATAGACAGGCTTCAAAAATTTTTCTGCGAAACAGTAAAAGATGAGCGGGATTATATTTATAAAGTTGACGGCACAAAAATAGATGAAAAAGTTTTGCATCTTGTTGGCTTAATTGCCACTAACGCAGCAGCTTCTCTTGCGGCAACAGACGGAGCAAATGCCCGCCGTTGTGTGGAATTGTTTTGGAATACGCCAATCCGTACAGGAGAACGGCGGTATTATGATAATTTTTTGTATGCCTTTTCGTTCATGGCATTGAGCGGGAATTATCGGAAATATTAAAATGTCCTATTTTTTACGTTTACTTTATAGCGCTCCAGTAATTTATTGTATTTTTTGTCTTCGAGTTTAAGTAATATTCAGTTGACAAAAAGATAAAAATTAAATAACATTTCAAAATAAGGGGATAACTATGAACAATATAGTATTTTATTTTTCTGGAACTGGAAATTGTCTAAAAGTTGCAAAAGAAATTTCAAAAGAACTTGAAAATTGTGAAATTGTATCAATGGCAAAAATACCTAATTTAACAGAACAATATGACAGTATTGGCTTTGTTTATCCAGCTTATTTCTGGGGCTTGCCAAAGAAAGTCATTGAATTTATTAAAGAAATAAATTTTGAAAATAATAAAAATGCATATTTTTATGCAATTACTACTTATGGCGGATCTGCCGGCAATGCGGTTTATCAATTATATGAATTGTTACTTAAAAAACATGGTATTAAATTAAATTATGGACAGAAATTAAAAATGTTCTCAAATTATGTGGTTATGTATAACATGAGTAAAAAAGTAAATGAAATTACCAAAAAATCAAATGAGAAACTTATCCCAATTATTAATTCAATAAAAATAAAAAAGAACAATCGTATAAACAAGCTCACAAAGGTATTTGAATTTATAAATAAAGATTTCATAAAAAAAGTGTCAGATATGGATAAAGATTATACGGTAAATGATAATTGCACTGGTTGTACTATATGTGAGAAAGTATGTCCGGTAAAAAATATTGAAATGTTAAACAATAAACCGCAATATAAACATCACTGTGAAAACTGTGTTGCTTGTATTCAATTTTGTCCGCAAAAAGCAATAAATTATAAAGAGGCAACCCAAAACAGAAGAAGATATACAAATCCTGAAATAAATTATATGGAGATTGCGGAATATAAAAAATAAGGAGAAACCAATGAAATACAGGAGAAACTAATGCGGACTGAACAAGAAATGATGGATTTGATTATTAGCATTGCTGAAAAAGATGAACGAATTAGGGCAGTGTATATGAATGGATCGCGAACTAATCCGAATGTACCAAAAGACATTTTTCAAGATTATGATGTTGTATATGTTGTTAAAGAAACACAATCATTTATTACTGATAAAAACTGGGTTACAGTTTTTGGAGATATAGCAATAATGCAGCTTCCTGACGACAATGACAATGCATGGGGAGCAAATCATGATTCTAGTCGTTCTTATACATGGCTTATGCTTTTCAAAGACGGTAATCGTATTGATTTAGGTATAGAAATTGTAGAAAAATCTCTTGAAGGCTTTACAAAAGATTATGATAAATTGACAATAGTATTACTTGATAAAGATAATATTTTGCCAAAATGTCCTTCCCCAACGGATATGGATTATTGGATTAAAAAACCAACTAAGGAACAATATCATGCTTATTGTAATAATTTTTGGTGGTGTTTGCAAAATGTTGCAAAAAGTATAACACGTGATGAATTACCTTATGGAATGTGGATGTATAATGTTGTTGTACGCGAAGCACTTGAAAAAATGATTGAGTGGTATATTGGAATCAAAACAAATTTTTCATTGTCAGTGGGTAAACAAGGTAAATATTTCAAAAAATATCTGCCTGTTGAATTATACGATTTGTATAAAGGCACATTTTCCAATGGTGAATATGACAATTTTTGGACAGCAATATTTACTGCTTGTAAATTATTTAAAGTTGTAGCCACACAGGTTGGTGAATATTTTTGTTATGTTTACAATGAAGATGAAGAAACAGGTATGATAGAATATTTAAAACGGGTACAAAATAATGTATAAAAAAATTCTTAAAATTATTGGTATAACATTATTGTCAATCATTGGAGTTTTGCTAATTTGTTTGGTTGTATTGGCAGTAAACAGTCCCGGCAGGTTAGAGCCATTAAAAGACATAGAGGGAAAGGCGGTAGCAGGGTCTCTTGTAGAAAAAAGTTGGATTGAAATTGGCGGAATTAGGCAAGGTTTCTTTATTCGATCTGAAAATATGGAAAATCCTGTCATTCTTTCCCTTCATGGCGGGCCGGGAAGCCCTGAGTTGCCTTTAGTGATCCCTTTTGAATCATCTGAACGGTTGGAAAAATATTTTACAGTGGTTTACTGGGATCAACGCGGGGCGGGTATGAGTTTTTTAAGTTCCATTGATCCTGCAACAATGACTATAGAACAAATGATGGAAGATACTTGTCAAATAACGGAATATCTGAAACAGCGTTTTAATCAAGAAAAAATATTTTTAACGGGACATTCTTGGGGTTCATATCTTGGCATAAAAACTATTGAAAAATATCCACAGAACTATTGGGCATTTATCGGTATTGGGCAAGTGACCAATCAATTGGAATCAGAAAAATTGGCATATCATTATATGTTGGCACACGCAATAGAAATAAAGGATAAGTCGGCTGTTAAAAATATAAAGAAGGTTGATATTAATTCTCCGGATTTTCCGCAAATTAATTATATAATGTCCACTCGTAATCAATTGATGAACAGATACGGAATTGGTCTTATGAAAGAAAATTTTTCTACATTTAATCTAATTAAAAGTTTTATGTTTTTCAAAGGATATACTTTTTCTGAAAAAATAAGTTATCTAAGGGGTACATTGTTTTCTATTGAGTATTTATGGGATTATGTTATTGAAGGTAACTTGTTTGAATCTTCTACAACATTCCAAGTGCCTGTATATATTATACATGGCAAATATGATTATCAAGTATCTTATTCTTTGGCTCATGATTTTTTTGAAATAATAGAAGCTCCAAAAAAAGAGTTCTTTACATTTGAAAATTCAGCACATTCGCCTAACCTAGAAGAAAGAGAAAAATTTATTCAAGTTTTTCGTAGTATTGCATTAGATTTAAAGGGAGAATAATATGACAACAAAACAAAAGGCAGACAACGAATTGATAAAAAATATTTACAAAATTCACACAACAGAATTAGGAGTTTTGCGGATAAAACGAAATCTTGAATTACAAACAAATGATGTTGTAAAATGGTGTAAAGATAAAATTAAAAAGGAGAGTGAAGTGTACATAAAAGGTAAAAATTGGTATGTTTCAGGCAGAGGGTTTATTATTACGATAAATGCACATAGTTACACAATAATAACAGCACATAAAAATAAATTGTAATATATGACATAAGTTGGCACATTATTGTGATATAATATATACTGGTGAACATAAATGGTAGTATACAGGCTATTTGAAATTATTTATATCCTTTTACGCGAAAACAAAGTGCCGGCAGGTAAACTGGCAGAACAGCTTGGTGTTTCCAGACGGACAATTTGTCGTGACATAGATATGTTAAGCTTGGCAGGAGTTCCCGTATATGCAGAAAGAGGCAAAGGCGGCGGAATTGGTCTTTTGCCTGATTATGTATTGAATAAATCTTTGTTAAACGAACAGGAACAAAGCGAGATTTTATCGGCTTTACATTTTGAAAAAATATTTATAATGTGCCACACCCTTGTCACATTAGGTTTGATATATTATTTCTAAGGAGAAAAAAACATTAAAACAATAGGAGAAAATTATGGCAGATGTAATGGATTATAAAAAAGAATTTAAGGATTTATATTCCCCAAAAAATCAACCCTCAATCATTAATGTACCTGAAATTGCCTTTGTTGCAGTAGAAGGAAAAGGCGACCCAAACGAAGAAAATGGAGAATATAAAAAGGCGGTTGAATTATTGTATAA
>Ga0099364_10013451_pt1 | contig 10973 bp, 8 predicted proteins | sample TergutTh196P3_FD_73070 | JGI IMG/M metagenome (GOLD analysis project Ga0099364, IMG submission 73070) | Microcerotermes parvus P3 segment gut microbial communities from Pointe-Noire, Republic of the Congo - Th196 P3 | ecosystem: Host-associated > Arthropoda: Insects > Digestive system > Gut ... | reverse complement strand
AAAGTGACGCCCGCAGAACGCAGGGAAATTGACGAAGGCGACGACGATATAAGAAACGGACGCGCAGTAGGATACAACGATATTGACTGGTAATAAATAGTAAAATTATTAATTTATATGAAACTTGAGCAAAAAGCGGAGAAACTAATAAAGGAATACGGCATGATTGACGATTGCGATAATGTTCTCGCGGCCTTTTCGGGCGGGAGCGATTCTTCCGCTATGCTGTTTTATCTGGTTAAAAAATTCGGAGTAAAAAGAGTTTTCGCCGCGCACCTCAATCACATGATACGCGGGGACGCCGCGGACGGCGACGAAAGATTCGCCGTTGAGACCTGTAAAAAATACGGCGTCGAGATTTTCACGGACAGGCGCAATATTCCCGAAATCGCGGAGAGTTCAAAAAAAAGCGTCGAGGAAGCCGCGAGAGACGAGAGATATGATTTTTTGAACGGAACGGCAAATATTCTGGGCGGAGTGAAAATCGCGACGGCGCATATTTTGCCGGATAACACGGAAAGCGTTCTGCTTAATTTAGCCAGAGGGTGCGGAAGCGACGGATTAAGGGGGATTCCTCCCGTTAATAATAATATTATACGTCCGTTTTTGCTATGTTCAAAACAGGATATTCTGGACTACTGCAAAGAAAATAATATTGATTTCACAGAGGACGCGACAAATTCCGAAGTTTTATACGCGAGAAATTTTATAAGATTGAACATAGCGTCAAAATTAAAGGAAAGATTTAAAAATTCAGACGAAAATATATTTAAAACGTCTGAAATAATGCGGACTCTCTCTGATTTTACGGATAGTTTGGCGGAAGATACAATAAAAGAAAATGATAATATTATAACGATAGATTTTTTACTGTCAAGCCATACGGCTTTACGGCGCGCAATCATATCGAAGCTTTATGAGAAAGCGTTTTTTTCCGGAACGGAGGACTTGAAATATATCAGAAAACTTGAATACAGGCATATTTTATACGTCGAGGAATTTATAGGAAAATACAGAAATTTCAGTAATATTAATAAATCTCTGGATTTGCCGGGATTCGTTACCGCGTTTATAACTGAAAATAAATTAATATTAAAAAAAATAAAAAATAAAAAAACAAGCCGTAAAATTTAAAATATTTACAATTTATTTAATAATTATAGCGGTTAATTCTGATAAAATAGTTAAAATGTAAATTAATTATAGATTGATAAATAACGGGAGATGTAAAAAAATGGAGGATTTCAAAAAAATACTTGTATCGGAAGAAGAAATAAAGGGAATAATATGCCGTATAGCGAACGAAATAAACCGGGACTATAAAGACAGGAAACTTCTGGTCTGCGGTATTCTGAAAGGCGCGTTTATTTTTACGTCGGATTTAATCAGGCGTATAAATATCCCACTCGAGGTTACGTTTATAAAAGCGTCGTCCTACGGCAAAGGTTCGGTTTCTACGGGCGATATAAAAGTTATAGAGTTTTCCGAACTCGAAAACTATAAAAATTTCGATATACTGGTAGTGGACGATATACTCGATTCGGGGAATACGCTGAGTTATTTAAGGGATTATCTTGAAAACAAGGGCTTTGAAAATATAGATTTCTGCGTTTTTCTCGACAAGCCGGAGAGAAGAGAGAGGGAGATTTACGTTAAATATACCGGCAAGCAAATCGAGAACGAGTTCGTCGTCGGCTACGGTCTGGATTTCAGCGAAAAATACAGGAGTCTGCCGTTCGTCGCCGCTCTCGACGAGAAAGTCTACACATAAGATTATATAATATAATCTAAAATCTATACATATGAATCATAGGAGTTTTAATTGATGAAAAGTAGTAGTTTGCGTATAATTTTACTGTATCTGTTTTTGATTGTCGTGATTATTTTCGTCGCGGGGTATTTTTTCGAGCAGAACAGACCCGAAAAAGTGATTTACAGCGATATAGTGGGCTATTTCCGGAGGGACGAGGTAAGGGAGTTCGTTATAGAGGAGAACGACGAAATCAAACTGACGCTTACCAACGGCCAGCAGGTGTCCTATCGTTTGCGCAGCCTGGCTCTGTATTATAACGATTTGAAAGACTATATCGACGAGAACGGCGCATACGGCAATCTCGATACGTACGATATATCGAAAGCGGCGGAAATCGCCTGGTGGGTGAGTATTATCCCGTATTTCGTCGTTATAGTCGTCTTGATTGCGATATGGGTGTTCTTCATGAACAACGCGATGGGCGGACGCGGGAAGATTTCGTCGTTCGGCAAGGCTAAGGCGAGGCTCGGAACGGACGAAAAGAAAAAAGTCTATTTCGGCGATTTAGCCGGAATGGACGAAGAAAAAGAAGAGCTTCGGGAAGTCGTCGATTATCTGAAAAACCCGATTAAGTTCGTTGAGCTCGGCGCGAGAATCCCGAGGGGGGTTCTGCTCGTCGGTCCTCCGGGAACGGGTAAGACTTATCTTGCGAAGGCCGTCGCGGGCGAGGCGGGCGTTCCGTTCCATTCTATATCGGGCTCTGATTTCGTCGAGATGTACGTCGGGGTGGGAGCGTCGAGAGTCAGGGATTTGTTCGACACCGCGAAAAAATCCCCCGCGAGTATTATATTTATAGACGAAATCGACGCCGTAGGTCGTCACAGGGGCGCCGGACTCGGCGGAGGCCACGACGAAAGAGAGCAGACGCTTAATCAGTTACTGGTAGAAATGCAGGGCTTCGGCACAAACGAAGGCGTTATAGTTATGGCGGCGACGAACAGACCCGATATTCTCGACCCCGCGCTTTTAAGGCCCGGACGTTTCGACAGGCAAATCACAGTCAATTATCCGGACATAAAAGGCAGGGAGGAAGTCCTGAAGCTTCACGCCAAGGGCAAGCCGTTTGAAGAGTCCGTAGATTTCGGAGTAATCGCGAAAACGACCGCGGGGTTTACCCCGGCCGATTTGGAAAATCTATTAAACGAAGCGGCTCTTCTCGCAGCGAGAAAAATAAAGAAACTAATCGGCATGAACGACATAGAGGAAGCGATGCTCAAAGTCATGATGGGTCCTCAGAAGAAATCGAAAGTAATAAGCGAACACGAGAAGAAACTCGTCGCGTATCACGAGGCGGGCCACGCGATAGTGACCCGGTTTCTCAAAACGTCTGACCCCGTGCACCAGATTTCGATTATTCCCACCGGAGGCGGGGCGGGCGGATACACTATGTCTCTGCCGAAAGAAGATAAGAATATAATGTCCAAAAGCGAAATGGAAGAGAGAATCGTTATTTTACTCGGGGGAAGGGTAGCGGAGAAACTCGTTCTCGAGGATATATCGACGGGAGCGTCGAACGATATACAGAGGGTGTCGTCTATGGCGCGGCGCATGATAACGCAGTACGGCATGAGCGACAAGCTCGGCCCTATCGTTTTCGGCTCGGGTCACGAAGAAGTCTTTCTTGGCAGGGAGTTAAACTCCGCGCGTAATTTCTCTGAAAAAATCGCGTCAGAAATAGACGAGGAAGTTAAGTTCATGGTTGACAAAGCGTATAATTCAGCCGAGAAGATTCTGATCGACAACAGAAAGAAACTGGATTATATCGCGGAGTTTCTGCTGAAATACGAAGTCATGGACGGAGAGCAGTTCGAGGCGGCAATGGCGGGAGAGCCGAGTTTTGAAGAGCTTGAGGAAATGGTGAAAGAGAAACGCCGCAAGAGCGAGGAAGAGAACAAAAAAGTCCGCGAGGAAGCGGAAAAAAGAGCGAGGGAAGAAGAAGAACGCAGGGAAGAAGCGCGCAAGAAAGAACAGATGGACTTGCTGGGAAGAATGAGAAGCAGAGGATTCGCGACGATTTATCCTCCGGTTCCGCCTAATCAGCAGCAGCAGCAGCAGCCTCCTACTCCTCCGTCTCAGGGAAACGGAAACAACAACGGAACCGGCGCGGGTACCGGAAACGGCGGGGAAGAAGAGCTGAAGTTTAAAGACGGCGAGGATTTGTGATTTAATTATGATTACGAAAGATTTAAACAAATTCGATAAGGACAGGTATTACGAATCCGAAAAGTTCGCGAGCGTCGGAAAAATAAACGCGCTCTCGTTCGCCCTGCTTATGCCGCTCTATATAATAGGCGTATCCGTTTATCTTCTTTATCATGATTACGCGAATATTTTCGCGACGTTTTTCAAAGCCACTTTTATTCTCGAGATTATTATACTCGCCGCGGGAGTGTTTGTGATTATGGGAGCGGCGATTCTCGCGAAAGCCGTTATACTCTCGGCGTTCGCTCCCGGGGGGTTCGACGCCGTAAAGTTTAAAATTATAAAAGAAACGCAGAAGCCGTACTGCTGTCTTACCGAACCGGTAAAAGTGCGGCAGTACCGGCTTGCTTCCGTTATTTATATTTTGATTATGGGAGTTATGCCGTATATAATCTCTCTTATGGTCGGGGATTTTATATTTGTCCTCGCGAGTTTCGTCTGCGTTTATTTCACGGCTTCGGATATCTGGCTGGTTATATTTTTAGCCTCGGAAAAAAACGGCTCGTATATTTTAGACTTCGACGGGATTATGCTTTACAGAATATATGAAATATATAAAACGCGGGAAAGCGGCGGAGGTTCGGAGTCATAAAATGATAAAAAAAGATTACGAAAAGATTTTAAGAAAAGTCCAGAAGCCGGCAAGGTATACCGGAGGGGAATACAACGAAGTAATAAAAGACAAATCAAAAATAGACGTTAGATTCGCGTTCGCGTTCCCGGATATGTACGAGATAGGCATGTCGAACCTGGGGGTCAAAATACTTTACGGAGTTTTAAATTCTCTGGACTATGTCTGGTGCGAGAGAACGTTTACTCCCGCCGACGATATGACCGAGCAGTTAAGACGGAATAATCTTGATTTATACGCTCTCGAAAGCGGAGATTCGCTGAAAGATTTTGATTTTATCGGCTTCACGCTCCAGTATGAATTGTCTTATACTAATATATTACATATGCTTGATTTATCGGGAATCCCCGCTCCCGCAAGCGAACGCGGCGAAGATTCGCCGGTTATTATAGGCGGCGGACCGTGCGCGTATAACCCCGAGCCGTTAGCCGAAATCTTTGACCTGTTTGTTATAGGCGAGGGCGAGGAAGTCATATGCGAAGTAGTTGAACTTTACAGAGAATATAAGCTTAAAGGCGTATTTTGTTCTCCCGGCGGCAAAGCAAAGTTTTTGGCGGATTGCTCAAACAAAATCGAAGGCGTTTACGCTCCCGGTATGCCGGGGGCGGGAACTAAAAAAATTAATAAACGCATAGTAAAAAATTTTGACGGCGCGTACGCGCCCGTTAATCCGGTCGTACCAAGCATAGAAGCGATACACGACAGAATAACCCTCGAGGTTTTCAGAGGGTGCATAAGAGGCTGCCGTTTTTGTCAGGCGGGCTTTATTTACAGACCCGTAAGGGAACGCTCCCCCGGTAAATTAAATCAAATCGCCCTGGAAACTTATGAGAACACGGGCTATTCTGAAATCTCGCTCGCGTCTCTATCCGTAAGCGATTATTCAAAATTAGCCGAACTTACAAATAAACTCACCTGCTGGACTGACGAGGCAAATGTAAATTTATCGCTGCCGTCCATGAGAATAGACGCCTTTTCTCAGGATTTGCTCGATAAGACGTCGAGAGTAAGACAGACTGCGCTGACTTTCGCGCCGGAAGCCGGCTCGCAGCGAATGAGGGATATTATAAATAAAAATCTCTCTGACGAAGAAATCGAAGAAGCGGTAAAAACGGCGTTCAATTCGGGCAGAAGCGGCGTAAAATTATATTTTATGCTCGGACTCCCCGGCGAAACCGACGAAGATATAAAAGAAATCGCCCGGCTCGCGAAAAAAATCGCCGGATTATATTATAAACGCGAAAACAAACAAAAAAACAAAGGATTGACGATAACGATAAGCGCCGCGTCTTTTGTTCCCAAAGCCCATACGCCGTTTTGTTTCGAGGGGCAGAACTCTTACGAGGAATTAATCAGAAAACAAAAATTATTAAAAGACGAAATAAACTCTAATAAAATAAAATATAATTATCACGACGCGAAAATATCAAAACTCGAGGCCGCGTTTTCACGCGGAGACAGAAAATTATCGAAAGTTTTGCTTGAAGCGTATCGTCTGGGCGCGCGTTTTGACGGCTGGGACGAGTTTTTTAAGTTTGAAATCTGGGAAAAAGCGTTCGAAAACTGCGGCTTAACAATGGAAGAATACTGCGAGAGAAAATATAATTACGACGAAATCCTGCCGTGGGAATTTATCGACGCGGGAGTATCAAAAGAATTTTTAATATCAGAAAATAAAAAGTCAAAGCTCGGGATAACTACTGACAACTGCCGCGAGTCGTGCTCCGGCTGCGGAGTAAGCAAAAATAAAGGCGGTGACTATTGTTTATGAGTATAGATATAAATAATTTAAACGGGCAGAAATTATTAAGAATAAAATTTGAAAAGACAGGACTCGCGAAATATATATCCCATCTTGATTTAAACCGGGTGTTCGCGCGCTCTCTCGCAAGGGCGAAAACAAAAATAATTCACTCCGAAGGGTTTAACCCCCGTCCGAAAATAGTTTTCGCGTCGGCGATTTCACTCGGAACCGAAAGCTTCTGCGAATTTGCCGATATAAAAATAAAAAGTATTCATGCGTCCGGAATTATTAATTCGGCGGCCGATATTAAAAAATTTTTCCCTACTGGAATAAATATAATCGAAATTTACGAGCCGCAGAGAAATTTCAAAGATATAGACCGTACAAAATTTGAAATATATATAAAAAATTCTGAAATAAAAGAAATCGAGAAGATGTTAAGCGAGGATGTTTTTGCAGAGAAAAAACCGGGGATAATAATAAATCTAAAAGATTATATTACAGACTTGAAATATTTAGATGAAGAAAATCAAGAATATAAAATCATAAGCGCAGTATTAAAAACAAATCAGAGTATATATCTGAACCCCGAAAATATAGTTAAAGCAATAAATTTAAAATATAATATTGAAGATTATTTTATACGCAAAATAGAAATCTATGACAAAGACGGAATAGTTTTCGCGTAAAATAAAAAAAAACAGACAGGTCTGTCTGTTTTTTTATTTCAGAACTGTAAAACTATCGTCGCTATCCGGAAATAAATCAAAAGGGAGATTGCGTCCGCGGCCGTCGTGATAAACGGACTCGCCATAACGGCGGGGTCGAAGCCGATTTTATTCGCGACGAGAGGCATGACGCAGCCTATGGCTTTCGCGCATAAAATAGTGAACGCAAGGGTCACGCTTACTACCAGGGCAACCGAAACGGTTACGCCTTTCGCCTGTAATATCATCATGTCTATAACTAAAATTTTTACGAAACACGTCGCCGCAAGAGCGCCGCCGCAGAATAAGGCTATGCGGATTTCCCGCCACACGACCCGCATTAAATCAGAAAAAGCGAGTTCGCCAAGGGATATCGCGCGTATAACGGTGACGGAAGCCTGACTCCCGGAGTTTCCCGCGGAGTCCATTAGCATGGGTATAAACATACCCAGCGCTATATGAACGGCAAGCGCGTGTTCAAACGAAGATATGATAATCCCGGTAAACGTCGCCGAAACCATAAGCAGCAAAAGCCACGGAATACGGTTCTTAAATATTTCAAAGACCGACATTTTCATATATGATTTATCAGACGGGGTAACGCCCGACATTATTTCAAAGTCCTCCGTCGTTTCTTCTTCTATGATTTGAACTACGTCGTCGACGGTGATAATCCCAACGAGCCTCTGTTCTTTGTCTGCCACGGGCAAAGAAAGCAGCCCGTATTTTCTGAATAATCCCGCGACGGCCTCCTGGTCGTCGTGAGTCTGCGCGAATATTATATTTTTGTCCATAATATCGCCGATTCTGTCATAGGGATTGGCAAGCATCAGAGCTTTCGCGGAGATTGCTCCGACAAGCAGTTTGTCGCGCCTTATCACATAACAGGTATATATAGTTTCTTTGTCCACTCCGGTTTTTCTGATATAGTCGAAAGCTTCCCGGACTTTATAGTCTTCTCTTAAATCGACGTATTCGGCGGTCATTATTCCTCCGGCGGAATCGTCGGGATACTGCAAAAACTGGTTTATGAAACGCCGCTTCGTTTCGTCCGCGTTTTTCAATACGCGCTTGACGACGTTCGCGGGCATTTCGTCGATGAAGTCGACGGCGTCGTCAACGAAAAGCTCGTCCATGATTTTGGCTACTTCGCCGTCGGTGAGAGCTTCGATGATAATCTGCTTATTGTCTGATTCTATATAGGAAAAAACGTCCGCCGCCATACTTTTCGGCAGCAGCCTGAATATCTGGATTACTTTTTCGCTGCTGAGGTTTTCAAAAATCTCGGCTATGTCGACGGTGTTCATATGCGCGAAAACCTCGTAGAGTTTAGAGACGTTCAAGGGATTTCCGCTGACAAGTTTAAAAACGTCGGTATCGGAATTGTTTGCGTTCGCGTTTACATTCATTTGGTTTGTACCCCCGTTTCTTAAATTTTTTGCATAAACAACTATGTAATCAGCATTAATTTGGGAAGGTACAGCCCTCTTGAATAACTAAATAAGCTATTAGTTATTAACTATTAGTTATCAGCTATTAATTGGGGGACATCTTTTATTTTTTAATATTTTAAAATATATCGGCGCCGCCCGTCAGGTTCAGGGCTGCAGGTACTTCCGGGTTCCATCTCGGGCTTCACCTCTCTTTTCCGGTTTGTAAATAAAAATTATATCATATATAAAATTATATATTTTTATTTTTATTTTGTCAATAGCCGTTATGTAAATTTTATGTTATATAAAGGCGTAAAAATTATATAAAATATCTAAAATATTTAAATTATGCAAATAACTATTGTAAATAGATGAATTTTGATGTATAATGTTTATCGGCGAAGTAAAAATATTTAACAAAAAACAAGATGTTTCGGAGGTTTTTTATTTATGTACGTATTGGTTATAAACGCGGGCAGCTCGTCGGTAAAATATCAGCTGTTTGATATGGACGACAAATCGGTTCTCGCAAAAGGTCTGTGCGAAAGAATAGGCATAGACGGAAAATTAATTCACAAAGTCCCCGGCAAACCGGATTTTATTCTTGAAGAGCCGATGCCCGCCCACTCTCAGGCTATAAAAGCCCTGGTGAACGCCCTGATTCACGAAGAACGCGGCGTAATAAAATCAATGTCGGAAATCCACGCCATAGGTCACAGGGTGGTCCACGGCGGACCGTATTTCACCAAATCGGTTCTCGTAACCCCGGAGGTCATAAAAGAAGTCGAAAACTGCCGGGAACTCGCCCCTCTGCATAACGGCGCCGCCCTGATGGGAATAGAAGGCTGCCTCGAGTTTATGCCCGAAACCCCGCAGGTTCTCGTTTTCGACACGGCCTTTCATCAGAGTATGCCCAAACACGCTTATTTTTACCCCGTTCCCCAAGAATATTACGATAAATATAAAATCAGGAAATACGGCTTTCACGGAACGTCGCATTTCTATGTCTCGCAGCTCGCGAACGACGCTCTCGCAAAACTCGGCAAAAACCCGGAAGAGACAAAAATAATTACGTGCCATCTCGGCAACGGCTCGTCGATATCGGCCGTAAAAGGCGGCAAATGCATGGACACGAGCATGGGATTCACGCCTCTCGACGGGATTATAATGGGTTCGCGAACCGGAGCGATGGACCCCGCGATCGTTTTGTATATTCTCGAGAAAAAAGGCTTTACTCCTCATGAGATGAACGAGTTTATGAATAAAAAATGCGGTATTCTGGGAGTCTCGGGAGTTTCGAGCGACCTGCGGGACGTTATTGACGCAAAAGAAGAGGGAGACGAAAACGCCGCTCTCGCCCTCGAGATACTTATTTACGGCATAAAAAAATATATAGGCTCGTACGCCGCCGCTATGGGAGGTCTCGACGCGGTAGTATTCACCGCGGGAATCGGCGAAAATAACCCCGAGCTGCGTAAATTTTCGCTCTCCGGCCTTGAATTTATGGGGATTAAAACAGACGACGGCAAAAATAATAACGCGAAGCAGTCGAAAGAATCCGTCGTCGATATTTCTGACGAAAACAGCGCCGTAAAAGTTTTTGTCGTTCCGACGAACGAAGAGCTTGTGATTGCGTCCGACACCGAAAAAATCGCAGGGGAGATAAATCGGTAATGCGAATAAAAATTTTATACGCAGTTATAATTATATTATCTGTATTTTTTCTGAAGTCATGCGGTTCTTCCGATATTTATGACTATGATTTCGACAGCGGCGACCCCGGCGAGATATTAAGCAATATTTTAGCGTCCTACAGAAAAAACGGCATGACTTCGTGGTGGGATATTCTCGCAGTATACAACGCCGGAGAGAATCCTATGGATTACAAAGGCTTCGGCGACGTTTTAAACTCGCTTGACGGGGGAGAAACCAATATAAAAGCCGCTTCTTATGTTATTGCGGCTAACGCGGCTCTCGCAATCGGCGCGGACGAAGCGCATTTTGAAAACTACGGCGAATATAAATCAAAATTAAAGGATTTTCTCGAAGAAAACCCAGCGGATAATAATTACACAATCAACGATTATATTTTCGCCTATCTCGCGCTTTTTACTTCGGGAGAGAATTTTAGTTTTCGTCAGGCTATATCTTATCTTTCCGGTTTGCAGAAATCCGACGGAGGTTTCTCTCTTTCGGGAAATTCCGGAGATATTGATATTACGGCTTATACTTTTCAGGTTCTGGATATTGCGGGCGAACGCGAACCGTTCGAATGGACAGTAGAATTTACAGACGCGATTTTTAATTTTTTCGGAAATAATATCAGAGAGAACGGAACTTTTGTCGAATTTTGGGGCAAAACGGAAAACGCAAACTCGACTGCCGCCGCGCTGTCCGCATTTATAAAACTGGGCGGCAAAAACGAAATAACAAGCGAAAAATA
>Ga0099364_10013450_pt1 | contig 10973 bp, 11 predicted proteins | sample TergutTh196P3_FD_73070 | JGI IMG/M metagenome (GOLD analysis project Ga0099364, IMG submission 73070) | Microcerotermes parvus P3 segment gut microbial communities from Pointe-Noire, Republic of the Congo - Th196 P3 | ecosystem: Host-associated > Arthropoda: Insects > Digestive system > Gut ... | reverse complement strand
CAGATCAACCTATGACCTCGACGGCGACGGTGTAATCAGGTACATCATGTTCCGCGGCGAGCATGGCAATGCAGAAGCATTTGGCCGCACTAAGTTTTCCGTAACAGAAGCAAACAGGCTCCTCGGGGGCAGGCTCACTCTGGCGCCTTCTCCTGCCAATGAAACCAGCACTCAATACGAGAACGACGGCATAAGCAACTTCTTCCTCTACGGAAACTGGTCGGCTGCCAATGCGGCCAACCTTATGCGAACCGCTCTGGCTGCCCACGCTCTTACCAATGGCTCCATTGAGCTGATAATGGCCAACAACGACGATCAGGCCATTGGTGCCATCGAAGCCATGAATGAACAGGGCTTTAATACAGGCAGGGCAGGAACGGGATACATACCGGTATTCGGCGTTGATGCAACTGCTGTAGCCGTAGAGGCGATTCGCGCCGGCAGAATGACCGGTACTGTTTTACAGGATGCTGTGGCAATGGGCAGAACCATATTGGAACTGGCTCAGAATGTAGCCGGCGGGCGGAGTGTGTTTTCCAACACTTCCTATTATAATGTTGATGCCGGTGTCAACAAAATCCGTGTGCCTTACGCCATAGTTGAATAAACTTACTTTTTGAGGTTAACCACAAACCACACGAACAGACACGAACAATGTATAAAGTTCGGGGAGTTCGTAGTGGTTTGTGGTCATAAACAAAGAAAAAATGTAACATGAGAAATTATCTTTTACAAATAATCCAGGTAAGCAAATCCTTCCCGGGAGTAAAGGCTCTGGATAATGTCAGTCTTGATGTCCGGCCGGGAACCATTCATTCCCTTATGGGTGAAAACGGTGCCGGCAAATCCACCCTGATGAAATGCCTTTTTGGCATATACACCACCGATTCAGGTGAATATTTACTTGACGGTAAAAAGGTACTCTTTGCCAGTCCAAAGCAGGCTGTGGAAAACGGCGTGTCCATGGTGCATCAGGAACTGAACCAGGTACATACACGCAGCGTAATGGAGAATATATGGCTTGGCCGTTTCCCTGGTCTCCCGCCCGTATATGTAAGCCACAAGAAGATGTATAAGAACACCGTAGATGTTTTTCAAAAACTTGGTATTGAGATAAACCCAAAAGCCATTATAAAAAATCTGTCCGTATCACAACGCCAAATGGTAGAGATCGCCAAAGCGGTTTCCCATAACAGTAAAATTATTGTATTTGACGAGCCGACTTCATCCCTTACAGAAGTTGAAGTGGAACATCTGTTTCGCATAATCAGAAATCTGCGGGAACAGGGCTGCGGCATTATATATATATCCCACCGCATGAACGAAATACTTCGCATTTCCGATGATGTAACTGTAATGCGGGACGGCAGGATAGTTGATACACTGCCCGCGTCCAGGCTTACCACGGATAAAATTATAACCATGATGGTTGGCCGCGAACTTAACAATGTTTTCCCGCCAAAGGACAATGTGCCGGGCGAAGTAATTTTCAAAGTTGAAGGCCTTACCGCTCAATACCGCAACTTAAAAGATATTTCCTTTGAACTGCGCAAAGGTGAAATACTGGGGATATCAGGGCTTGTGGGAGCAGGACGAACCGAGACCCTTGAAGGTATTTTTGGCCTTGTTACCCTTAAATCTGGCAGAATGTTTAAAAAAGGAAAAGAAATAAAAACCGGAAAACCAAACCGCGCCAAAAAACACGGCTTTGCCATGCTAACAGAAGAGAGGCGCGCAACCGGGATTTTCAGCATTCTCAATGTACGTGATAATATAGTAGTAGCAAATATTAAAAATTATAAACGAATGAATTTTTATATAAGCAGCAAGAAAATGAGCATTGATGCTGACTGGGCCATTAAAACTTTAAGGATAAAAACACCGGGCCAGAGGACCCTGATTCGATCTCTTTCCGGCGGTAACCAGCAGAAAGCCATTTTCGGGCGCTGGATGCTTACAAACCCCGACATACTTCTGCTTGATGAACCCACGCGGGGCATAGACGTGGGTGCAAAATACGAAATATATCAGCTAATGATAAACCTGGCAAAACAAGGGAACTCCATTATAATGGTATCCAGCGAACTGGAAGAACTGCTTGGAATCTGTGACAGGATAATTGTTATGTCCGGCGGCTTTTTGACAGGAGATTTGGATGCCAAGGCCACAAACCAGGAAGAAATAATGACTCTGGCGGCAAAGTATGTATAAAGAGAGTCTAAAAAACTCACAATATAGGTATAGGGGGAAGGTATGAGTGATAACAGCATACTCTCAGGTTTCACAAACGCATGGAAGCTCCGCTGGGAGAACTATAAAAAACTCAACAGTAAAGAAAAGCTGTTGTTATGGGGCGATTTTCTCGTAAAGAATGCCATATATATTATAATTTTTTTGGTGGTTATCTATGTACAAAGGTATAGTATTCAGAATAACTTTGCCAATAGATTTCTATCCTTTAGATCCATCATCGACATACTGACGCGCGCAGCCTCTGCCCTGTTCCTGGCTCTGGGCGTTGGCGGCATAATTGTACTAACCGGAACAGATCTATCAGCCGGCAGGTTGATGGGATTTACAGCCTGTATCTGCGCATCGCTTTTGCAGCTTCCCATTGAACAGTACAGCGCTAAAATGTTTCCCAGTCTGGGCACACCTCCCATCATTTTTGTGATTCTGCTATCAATGTCCATAGGTGCGATATTCGGTACCTTTAACGGCTTTTGTTCGGCAAAATTCAAGCTGCACCCTTTTATTGTAACTCTCGCAACCCAATTGATCGTTTACGGCCTTATATTGAGGTATGTGCAGCTTGGAACAAACGGCGGCGGCCCAATATCCGGCCTGACCCAGCAATACCAGAACGTGGTCAAGTACACGGTGAATTTCAGAGGTACCGCAATTCCCTTGTATGTTTTCTATTCCATTGCAGCCGCGATAATAATGTGGTTTATTTGGAATAAGACAACTTTGGGTAAGAACATGTATGCGGTGGGCGCAAACCCGGAAGCTGCCAACGTATCCGGCATTTCTGTAATGAAAACAACTGTATTGGTATTTATGATGGCCGGCATACTCTACGGTTTTTCCGGTTTCATAGAAGCCGCCCGCATTGGGTCCAACAGCCCGTCAACAGGGGTGAATGCGGAACTGGATGCCATTGCCGCCTGCGTTATCGGGGGAGTAAGTTTTACAGGAGGCACGGGCAAGATCAGCGGCATAATAACCGGCGTCATACTTTTACAGATAATAAGCGTTGCCCTGCAATGGCTTGGCGTTTCCGGTGACATGCAGTTTATCATCAAGGGCGCAATCATTCTTGTTGCGGTTGCCATAGACATGCGCAAATACCTGGCAAAGAAATAGGGATTATTTTTCCAAAACCTTTAAGCGGAATTCAGCGCGGTGCAGTTTGGCTTTTGCTTCGTCTTTTTCGAACCTAAACCGGGAAGAACCAAGGGTTTCTTCCGCTTCCTGCCTTGATGCAAGGGCGCGTTCCCTGTCAATCTCCTCGGGCCATTCGGCGGACTCGACCATCAGTACGCTGATGTTTTCCTTTACTTCCAGAATGCCGCCTGATATAAACGCGGCTTTCCAGTTTCCGTCAATGTCTTTTATACGGAGTATGCAGGTAACAACAGGAGCGGTAAACGGAGAATGTTTTGCATATATACCGATTTCACCGTCGGCCAGGGTAAGTATGACAGATTCGGCTTTGCCCGAGAAAAACAGGCGGTAAGGCGTATGAACTTCAAAGTTAAATAAAGCCGGCATTATTTTTCCCTTTCAAAAACATCTTGTATGCTGCCTGCCATATAAAAAGCCTGTTCCGGGAATGCATCACATTCGCCGTCAAGGATCATTTTGAATCCGCGTATGGTTTCTTTTATGGGCACATAACGCCCGGGAATGCCGGTAAACTTTTCCGCAACAAAAAATGGCTGGCTGAAGAAGCGCTGTATCTTGCGCGCCCTTGTAACTGTAAGTTTATCTTCGACAGACAGTTCATCCATGCCCAGAATGGCAATGATGTCCTGAAGTTCCTTGTAACGCTGCAATGTCTGCTGCACATGGAATGCAACATTGTAATGATCCTCGCCGACAATATCCGCGTCAAGAATGCGTGAATTTGATGCAAGCGGATCAATGGAAGGATAAATACCAAGTTCCACAATCTTTCTTGAAAGCGTTGTTGTCGCGTCAAGGTGCGCAAAAGTTGTTGCAGGAGCAGGGTCAGTAAGATCGTCAGCAGGAACATAAACCGCCTGAATGCTCGTGATCGAGCCTTTGGAAGTACTTGCAATCCTTTCCTGCAGGCTGCCCATCTCGTTGGCAAGTGTCGGCTGATAACCGACTGCGCTGGGAATACGTCCCAAAAGCGCGGAAACCTCCGCCCCTGCCTGAATAAAACGGAATATATTGTCAATAAAAAGAAGCACATCCTGCCTGTCCGTGTCGCGGAAATGTTCGGCCATTGTAAGGCCGGCCAATGCAACCCTCATTCTGGCGCCGGGAGGTTCGTTCATTTGGCCGAACACAAGCGCGGTCTTGTCGATGACCCCGCTTTCAATCATTTCTTTCCAGAGATCAGCCCCTTCACGCGAGCGCTCGCCGACACCGGTAAACACAGAATAACCTGAGTGTTCGGTTGCAATATTGCGGATCAATTCCATGATAACCACGGTTTTGCCGACACCCGCTCCGCCAAACAGGCCTATTTTCCCGCCCTTCGCATAAGGCGCAATCAGGTCAATGACCTTGATTCCTGTTTCAAGAATCTGCGTTGCTGGTTTCTGCTCGGCAAAACCCGGGGCTTTGCGGTGAATTGAATCGTACTGCGCCGCGCTGAAAGCGCCTTTATCGTCAATGGGATCGCCTGTAACACTAAACATTCTTCCAAGCACTTCTTTTCCAACCGGCACGCTTATGGGCCGGCCTGTGTCTTCAACTTCGAGTTTGCGTGACAATCCTTCGGTAGCTGACATGGAAACGCAGCGCACATTATTGTCGCCAATGTGCTGAAGCACTTCAAGTACAACTGTTCTGTTGCCGCTTTTAACTTTTAGAGCATTCAGAATAGAGGGCGCTTGCCCATGTTCAAACCGAACATCAACAACAGGCCCTATTATTTGGGTTATATATCCTTTATTTGCCATACTTGTCCATCTCCTATATTAATTCCCTGCCAACACAGCAGTTCCGCCTATGATCTCTGATATTTCCTGGGTAATGCCTGCCTGACGCGCGCGGTTATAACTTACCCTTAGTGTTGCAAGCATTTCTTCAGCGCTTTTGGATGCTTCGTCCATTGCGGTCATGCGCGCGCTTTGTTCGCTTGCATGCGCTTCTACCATTGCGCCGTAAATTAAGCCTTTTACATAAAGCGGAACCAAAGTGTCAAATACTTTTTCTTTGGAGGGAAGAAATTCAAATGCAATTTTTTTTCTTTCGTTTTCGCCGATTTCTGTCAGTTCAGCATGTACTTTATTTGCACTTAAAGGCAGAATCAATTGCTCGACCGGCTGCAGCTTGACTGTGCTGAACATATGCGTATAAGCAACGTGTATTTCATTAAACACTCCGTATAAATACTGGGAAATCATATAATCAGTAATCTCATTTGCATTTATCAGTGTAGGAACTTTGGAATGAAAAGTAAAATTTTCCAGGATTATATAAGGTGAATGAACAAAGTAGCGGTATCCGACCGCGCCGATAAGTATGAGCATGGGATTGTTAACCCTTGCGCAAAGATCATTTACCTGTTTTGCAATATTGGCATTATAACCGCCTGCCAAACCTTTATCGCTTGTAATTACTATAATTGCTGTGCGTGTGGCTGATTGCCCTGGATTTCTAAAATAAACACTGTCTATATTGCCTGTTCCTGAAAGAATATCAGACATGGATTTCTGTATTCTTTGAAAATACGGTTTTGTATCATCCAGCATTCTGCGTCCTTTGCGCAGTTTGGCGGTAGAGATAAGGTTCATCGCTTTTGTTACCTGCAATGTTTGTTCTATTGCCCGCATACGCAGGCGTACATCCCGTAAGTTTGCCATGTTTAATGCTTCTGACTTATATAGGTTTGGGCTATTGAATGTAATTCACTTTCCTGTTCCGCGGACACAGCGCCTGTTTGGGAAATTTCATTCAGCAATCCTGCTTTATTTTCTTTTAGATATAAAAGATATTCTTTAACAAATTGAGTAATGTTTTCGACTTTTATATCCAACAGATAACCGTTAATTGCAAGAAAAAGAATTACAGTCTGTTCTTCAAGGGAATAGGGTGAAAATTGCGGCTGCTTTAGCACTTCCATAAGCCGCACTCCCTGGGCAAGTTTGTCCTGTGTGGCTTTGTCCAAATCACTGCCAAACTGCGCAAATGCGGCCATTTCGCGGTACTGCGCAAGGTCAAGCCTTAGGCGGCCTGAAATTTTTCTTATTGCCTTGGATTGCGCGGAGCCGCCTACGCGGCTTACGGAAAACCCAACATCTACCGCGGGCCGGAAACCGGAATTATATAATTCCGTATCCAAAAATATCTGTCCGTCAGTAATCGAAATTACATTTGTAGGTATATATGAAGAAATATCGCCTGCCTGTGTTTCAATAATCGGCAGGGCAGTAATGGAGCCGCCGCCTTTTTCATCTGAAAGTTTTGCCGCCCGTTCAAGCAGACGCGAGTGAAGATAAAACACATCGCCGGGAAAAGCTTCGCGGCCAGGCGGCCGGCGCAGTAAAAGACTGATTGCGCGGTATGCAATCGCGTGCTTTGTAAGATCGTCGTAGATAATAAGCACGTCTTTTCCCTTGTTCATAAAATGTTCGGCCATTGCTGTTGCTGAATAAGGGGCAAGGTACTGAAGCGCGGCTGAATCCGAAGCGGACGCATGAACCGCAAATGTATAATCCATGGCCCCGTGTTTTTCAAGATTATTGATAATTGCCGCTACAGAAGACGCTTTCTGGCCTATGGCGCAGTATATACAGTAAACACCCTTGCCTTTTTGGTTAATAATCGTATCAATGGCGATTGCTGTTTTCCCTGTTTGTCTGTCGCCTATGATTAATTCCCTTTGTCCGCGCCCGATTGGAATCATCGCGTCCACGGAAATTATTCCGGTTTGCAGCGGAGTATTAACGCTGCCGCGTTCGATAACAGAGGCAGCATGAGTTTCAACAGGAAGATATTCCTCGGCAGTAATGATCCCCCTATTGTCCACAGGTTCACCCAAAGGATTTACAACACGCCCGAACAAGGCATCGCCGGAAGGCACGGACACGACTTTGCCTGTTCCCTTTACTTCCTCGCCGTCCTTGACAAGGTCCTCGCCGGAAAGCAATACGCAGCCTGTAATTTCCTCTTCAAGGTTAAAAACAATCCCGGTTGCCCCTGAGGAAAACTCAATAAGCTCTCCGTAAACCGCGTCCTCTAGTCCGTAAACAGAAGCAACCGAATCGCCCACCTGAACAGCAAATCCGCAGCTGCCGCTTACTGCCCTTCCTTCCCAATTTTCTATGCGTTCCCTTAAAACTCCGGCAAGATTATCATAGTTAGACATTAATCCCTCCGCTAAAGACAGCTTTGTCACTGGCAGCCAGCGCTGTGCGTTCCAATTCTGATTTCATTTTTTCCATCTGCCCTTTAAGGCTTGCGTCAATATAGGAACTTCCCATTCTTAAAACATAGCCGCCAAGAAGTTCAGGTCTTGTTATGGTTTTCGCTTTAATACCCGCAGCCCCTGTTTTTTCCCTGATCATATCTAAAAGTTCTGCTTCATAAGCGCCGCTTTGATTTGCGGTTTCCAGTGTAATATTTAGAATCCCTTTCTGCTCATTAAGCATCTGTTCGATTCTTTCAAGAAGAAAATCAATTTTTTTTAAGTACTTTCTTTTTACTAAAAGGCAAAGATAACGTATTGCGTATTCTGCGGCTGTGGCTGCTTCGTCAACAGCCGCAGCCGCTTCGGCTGCGCCGTTTGCTCCGCCAGCAGCCGCGAAACTTTCCCTTAAAATTTTTTCCAGCCTTATTGAGTCAGTATATCCTGAGAAAACAATGTATGATGATTTGACTGGAGCTGCAATAAGTTTTAAGCAGGAAAAAGCTGATTCAGCATTATCACCTGTAACTGATAAAAACAAAGCAGCCCAGCGGTTTACACTAAACATTAATTCTGTCCATTTCGAGCTGCAAGTTCATCAAGCAGCATATTTGCATAACGCCTCGAATCTTCGCCGGAAATCTCTCTCGCAGCCAGTTTTGACGAAGCTGCCATCACAAGGAGGGCAGCCTCAACATTGAACCTTGCAAGCGCGGCAAGACGTTCTGTTTCAAGCTGTTTTTGCGTCTGGACTGCCAGATTGGCAGCTTCCTGTTTTCCGTTTTTTATTATCAGCTCCGCTTCCTTTGCGGCATTCTCGCGCGCGGCACGAAGAATTTCATCAGCTTCGATTTTGATATTCTTTAATTTTTCTTCGTGACTGGCAAGCAGCTCTCTTGCTTCCGCCCTGTCTTTTTGCGCGCTGTCAATCGTATCCTGAACTTTCTTTGCGCGTTCTGCCATGAATTTTGTAATGGGTTTGAATAAAACCGCGCGCAGAATAAAAAACAGAACAGCAAGGTTTATTATGGTAATGGCAAAGGTAACTGAAAAATCAAGCATTTCGTATTACTTAGCCTCCGCTGGTGATCAGCATAATTGCCACAACAAACCCGTAAATTGCAGTTGCTTCAGCCAAAGCCACTCCGACCAGAAACATGGGTGTCATTTTGTTTGCTGCTTCCGGCTGCCGCGAAATCGCATTCATAAATCCCGATACCGCAATACCAATACCAATACCGGCGCCTAAACCGGTTAATACAGCGATACCCGCTCCAATTGCAGTTGTTAATTCCATTTTATCCTCCAGATAAATTGTTTGATCCCTTGCTACGCGGAATCAGTACCATGAATTGTTACAGCCTCCGAAATATAGAGACTGGTAAGAAATACAAAAATAACAGCCTGAAGCGCCCCGTCAAAAAAATCAAAGTAAAGCGAGAAAATCATGGGCAGGCCTATTGGAAGAATGCTTTCTATCAGACCCATCATTACAAAACCGCCAAGTATATTTCCAAAAAGGCGTAATGTAAGCGAAAGAAAGCGGGTTGCGTATTCCAGCAGATTAAAAGGCAGCATAAAGGGAATAGGGTGCAGAAGGTTCTTAAACCAGCCTTTTACGCCCCTTGCGCTAAAGCCGCAGACAAGCACAAGCAGAATGGAAATAAGCGCCATTGCCGCCGTAACATTTATATCCTTTGTCGGAGGGCGGATATAGAAAGGCGGGATAAATTCACGCCCGAAAAAAACCGCTTCCAGGGGAGATATTATTGCAATGATATTTGCAAATAAAATAAAAAGAAAAAGTGAGCCCATATAGGGACCAAGAAACTTTGCAAAAGGACCAAATTGCTTTTTGGAAAAATCATTAAGAAACTCTATGGCGGTTTCCAGGATTGCCTGGGGTCCTTCCGGAATTTCTTTTAATCTGCGGGTAAGAACCAGCGAGAGTACAATCAGGATTAGCATAACCAGCCACGAGATAATAACAGTTTCTGTAATGGGAATATTGAAACCAAACAGGTCTATGGAAAAAACAGTTTTAATCTCAAGGGCTTCCATGGTTTTTTTTCAATTATCTTTAAAAAAGAAATCGTCCTTAAAGTATTTTTTTAATAATTCGTCAGATACTTGATCTTGGCCTTTCATGCCTTTATAGGTTTCTTCAAGAAAACCCTTTGTTACATAAAAACTGCCCAAAAGAAAGAATTCTGCAACCCTGGTCAAGGCCCCCAGGGACTGGTACATTCGCATGGGATTTTCCGGCGCAAATTCAGTCATTATATACTCAATAACGACTTTTTGGGAAATATTAAGCCCGTAAACCACCTCGGAAACCGGAAAACCTCCCGCAAGCCGCTTTTTCCCAAGTTTGACAAAATAATCCCCGACTTGAGAGCGGTCAAGCCCGCGATCCAGGGTACGGGAAAGCAGGGGATAAATGGCCATGTGACCCTCAATCAACTGATTTTCTTCTATGGTTTTATATTGTTTTAACTGATGCGCGCTGTGTATCTGATTTTTCCATTTCGTAGCGAAATCGCGGGCCCTGATGTTTAAGGAATCAATAAGGATCCTATCGATCATAATAATTAAATTATACACCCTGCCTGAAAGATAAAGCAAGCCCGACAGGCTCCCCAGGAGTTTGCCGGGCTTTGTCCATATCAATACAAGCCCGATAGGCTCGCCTCCGGCATATAAGGTTACTCCCCTTGAATTATGCCTGTCTCCTCTTTACTCCTCAAAAACATCATAATCAATAACTAGATTGCATATTCCTAAACGATGTTCATAATACTCTTTTAAAACACGCCCTCGGCGATATAACTCAGGTATTCCAAAATATGGATGCCCATATTTCAATATTTCCTCAGGTGATGTACTCCAGCTAGTTATCATATCAAGCATTCTTTCGCTATCCATAACTGTTCTATCAATAATTCTAATAGATAAAATATATTCATCTATGCGACGTTTATATTCATCGACAAACCATTGAATTTCTTGTTCATCTAATGTATAAGGTTGTACTATATCATGAAAAACCGGATTTGAATAATTATGTAAATTTCGCCAAATATCAGCTATTAATTCCAAAGTGATATCATTTGGTTCCCCTAAATAAAAATCAGGATTTTCTGATAGAGGTAAATTTTTTCGTAATGAGAAAAAATCAGCTCCATTCATATATTCTTTCAAATATGGAATTACTGCTATCCCATAGCTCATAACAATATATCCAGAAAATCTTGGATATGTCATTGATGTATGTCCGTCACTATATGTATCGAGATAAGCTTTTAACTGCTCTTCAAGAGACAGCTCAAGAAATTCTAAGGTTCTTAATTCCTGTGAAAACGCTGTT
>Ga0099364_10013449_pt1 | contig 10974 bp, 8 predicted proteins | sample TergutTh196P3_FD_73070 | JGI IMG/M metagenome (GOLD analysis project Ga0099364, IMG submission 73070) | Microcerotermes parvus P3 segment gut microbial communities from Pointe-Noire, Republic of the Congo - Th196 P3 | ecosystem: Host-associated > Arthropoda: Insects > Digestive system > Gut ... | reverse complement strand
ACTGCAATAACTCGCGTTGTCAGATTTGTGCCGAATGTTTTCGTCCATTTTGCGGGTTTTGAGGGCGAATACTTGGTGTATTTAACCGAAAAACGCGTGAAATGGGCGGAAAGAGGTGGTGCAAAGATGGCGGCGGGAGTTGTTGCAGTGGAATCAAAATGAGGAGAATGATGACTATGGCCTCTACAACGATTAACGTACGAACAGACAGCGAGGTAAAAGCTAAGGCGCAAGAGGTTCTTTCCGCGCTCGGATTGGATTTTACAACAGCAATTAACTTATTCTTGCGTCAGGTGATATGTAAGCAAAGCGTATCATTTGATGTTTCGATTGCGCCGTTAGACACTACGGCTAGGCTTGGCGGACGGGAAGAAAAAACAAGTGTTAAGGATGGTTTCAAAGCGCTGCCTGATAGCTTGAAGGAGTATTCGAGTGATGCTGACGATGCTGTTCTGAAGCGACTGAAAAGACTTGATAGATTCTACGAAGCAGTGGAATCTATTGTCGATGAGCCTTTCGATGAGGACTTTGACAAAATAATCGACCAAGGAATCAGCATGACCGGAGGGCTTGACATATGATGTATGTCTTGGATAGCAATATCATTTCATATATCCTCAAAGGAGATGAAGCCGTTAAGAAACGTTTTTATGCTGAAACAAAAGCAGGGCACGAATTTGCATTGATTCCAACTGTCTACTACGAAGTCCAAAGAGGGCTTTTGGCTAAGAGAATGAGTAAAAGGCTGGCTGAATTCGAAGAACTATGTCAAAACATGCACGAGATGCAGTTTAACAAACATATATGGCGCAAGTCAGCCCAAATCTATGCAAGTCTTTCCCAGCAAGGGAAGCTAATCCCGGATGGTGATATATTTATTGCCGCTTTTTGTGTTCTTAACAGCTTAGCGCTTGTTACTCATGATAAGAATCATTTTGAACGCATTGAGGGGCTTTCCTTTGCAAGCTGGAAGGATTCGTGAATCGGAGAACAATACATGAAGGACCTCATAAGGACCAACATTGATTTGTGCGTTGGATGCAATAGGTGTGTCAGGGAATGCCCTATGGAGCTTGCCAATATCACGTATCAGGACGAAGCGGGCAACATTAAGGTAAAAACCGACAACACAAAATGCATAAACTGCAGCAGATGCATAGGGGCATGCAAGCACGGGGCAAGGGGGTACGCGGACGATACTGAGGCGTTTTTTGCCGACCTCGCCGCAGGCACCCCCATATCCGTGATTGCTGCCCCTGCGATAAAAACGAACATGCCTGAGTATAGAAGGCTGTTTACATACCTGAAAAGTATCGGTGTAGGCAAGATATACGACGTATCGCTAGGCGCCGATATTTGCATATGGGCACTTGTAAAGCATATTAAAAAGAATGGCTTCACGCCCCTTATCACCCAACCCTGCCCGGTGGTAGTCTCCTATATCGAGACATACCGCCCGGATTTGTTAAGCAAGCTGTCACCCGTCCATAGCCCAATGGCCTGCGTCGCGATATATATGAGAAACTACGAAGGCATAACCGACAAAATCGCCGCATTGTCTCCATGCGTGGCAAAATCAGCAGAGTTTGAGGGCACAAAACAAGCGCAGTACAATGTTACTTTCGCGAAGCTTTTCGATTATCTGGAGAAGCACGGCATAGCGCTGCCTGATGAAGAAACAACCTTCGACCATCACGAAAGCGGGCTGGGTTCGATTTTCCCAATGCCGGGCGGCTTGAAAGAGAACATCGAGTTCTACTTCGGCAAGAAAATCCATGTCATTACAGCGGAGGGACTTGGCATATACGACAGGATGGATACATATGCCGACACCCAGGCTGAGTTTCTGCCGGACATTTTTGACATTCTAAGTTGCGATGAGGGCTGCAACATTGGCTCTGCGGTATCAAACGAGCAGAATATATTTGAAATAAACTCGTTTATGAGAAAAAGCGGCGATATTGCAGATAATGAAAATAGACGGAAGCTTCTTAACTCGCTCCATGCCGACTATGATAAAAAGCTTGATTTGTCGCATTTCTTACGGAAATACAAAGAATATGGAGCGACCTGCTCTGTTATCACGAAAAACGACATAGAGCAAGCGTTTGAGCTTTTGGGCAAAACGAGCGACGAAAAGCAGCATGTCGATTGCGGGGCATGCGGTTCTGCGACTTGCCTTGGTATGGCAAGAAAAATAGCGCTTAACGTAAACATTCCGCAAAACTGCATTGTGAAAGTCATGGAGACAGCCAAGGAGGAACATGAACAAAACCTTGCGGCAAACGAAAAGCTCTTGTTAATGGATCAAGTGCGCGAGGAGGAAGCGCGCATAAGGCTCCTTCTCGACACTAACCCCCTTTGTATCTGTATAATAAATCAAAACCACGAGGTTATGGATTGCAACGAAGTGACAGCCAATCTATTCAAGCTATCATGCAAACAGGAATATCTGGAAAAGTTTTTCGACCTATCGCCTCTCTTTCAACCTGACGGGCGAATGTCAAAGGAAGAGTATGATGAGGCTCTGGAAAAAGCGTTTACTGAAGGCAGATGCGTATTAGAATGGATGCACCAAGACTTGGATGGCGAGCTAATACCATGTGAAATAACGCTAATACGTATAAACTTTAGAGGGAATAACCTTGTTGCCGCATACACGAGGGATTTGCGGGAACACAAAAAAATGCTGGTGGATATTGAGCGGGCATTGGAGGACGCGGAGAGGGCTAATGCCGCAAAGACCATCTTCCTTGCAAACATGAGCCACGAGATGCGTACGCCACTGAACGCTGTCATAGGTCTGTCGGGCTTGTCTCTGGAAAGCGGAATGCTGGGCGATGAGGATAAGGAGAACCTTGAGTCGATTTACAACGCAGGCACGACACTTTTAAAAACGGTCAATGACATTCTGGATGTTTCCAAAATTGAAGCAGGAAAGCTGGAGCTTGACCCATCGGAGTACGATGTAGCAAGCTTCATAAACGATACCATAACGCAGAACACAATGCGTATAGGTGAAAAATCGATAGAGTTCGTCCTTGATATAGGGGATGATTTGTTTGCTCGGCTTTATGGTGATGAGCTAAGGGTGAGGCAGATAGCGAACAATCTGTTATCGAATGCGATTAAATACACAAAGCAAGGCAAAGTGGAACTGTTTTTGCGCTGCGAGCGGGAAGATGGTTCCGTCTGGTTGACAATCCAGGTTCGCGACACTGGTTTAGGAATAAAGCCGAGCGATATCCGAAAGATATTCTCCAGATACTCACGGGTTGACGAGGAGACCAATCGAAATATCGAGGGGATTGGGTTGGGGCTGCAATTGACTGAGAGTCTTATCGCGATGATGGATGGCACGATTGATGTGGAAAGCGAGTACGGGAAGGGCAGCGTATTTACAACAAGGTTTCGTCAAGGATATGTAAGCGGAATACGTATTAAAAAAGAGGTTCTGGACAGCCTGAAAACATTCAGCTATTCCGTCAATCAGCAAAGCAGCAGGGCTAGCTTCGAGCGCATCAAACTCCCCAACGCAAGGGTGCTGGTGGTCGATGACAAAATGACAAATCTCGTCGTCGCTAAAGGTTTGATGAAGCCTTATGAGATGGAGATTGATTGCGTAAACAGCGGGCAAAAGGCAATTGACGCGATTAAGAACGAGAGCATCAAGTACAACGCCATATTTATGGACCATATGATGCCCGAAATGGATGGTATTGAGGCTGTGCGTATTATACGGGAAATCGGCACCGATTATGCCAGGAACATACCAATCATCGCGCTCACTGCAAATGCAATCGTGGGCAGCGAGGCGATTTTCCTGAGCAAGGGCTTCCAGGCGTTTTTGTCTAAGCCCATCGATCTTGGCCTGCTTGATGAGATTATCCGAGATTGGGTGTGCGACAAGGATAGCAATAACACGAAGCCGGTTATGGAGCAGCCGGATAATTGGGTGTGTGAAGAACACAACGAAACAACGAAGCCGATAATGGAGCGGCCGGACAAAGAGAAACTGCAAAAGCTCCTCGATGCCTGCAATGACTATGATATAAACAAGATGCAAGAAGCGATGTCGGAGTTGGAAGCCTTCCACTACAGCAAAGACAGCGACCTAGTGCCTTGGCTCAGAGAAAACGTGATATCGACGAATTTCAAACAACTCAAGGAGAAGCTTAGGGCGGTAACCGCAGATATGCAGAAGCATTAGAGAATTTGAACATGACATTTAGTACAAAACGCAACTACAGGGAAACTTCAGGAACATGTGGTATAATAAGAAAATGGATATTCAGATTTTAGTTGTGGAAGACAATGAGCATATTCGCAAAATGGTAAAAACCTACTTGGTTGAAGCTGGCTATCGGGTGGATGAATGCGCCGATGGAAGCGAGGCTTTGGAGATGTTTTACGACAAGACGTATCAGCTTGTCGTACTTGATATTTTGCTACCGGGGATGAGCGGCCAGGAACTCTTGAAAGAAATAAGGGAGCTAAGTAATGCCCCGGTGCTGATGATGACCGCGCTGACTGATGATGATAACCAAATTAGGGCATTTGCCAATGAAGCGGATGACTACATCACAAAACCATTCAACATCCAGCTTCTGGTGATGCGGGTCGAAGCCCTTCTGCGGCGCTGCGGGTTGCTCAGTAAAGAGATTAAACATGGCAAGCTGACGCTCTACCCTGAGTCCTTTGAAACCGAGTATGATGGAGTTCCCATAACCCTGACCCGCAAAGAGTTTGAGATACTGATGCTGCTCACGCAAAGCAAGGGAAAAACGTTATCCCCCGCTTCAATATTGTCCAAAATCTGGGGTTACGACTTCGATTGCGACGAGGGTACGGTATGGACGCACATGAAAAACCTCCGCGCAAAACTTCCCGAGAACATCATTAAAACCGTGCGCGGAGTGGGGTACACTTTGGTAACTTAGCGGTTTTTGGTGCTGTTGAAGACGGTTGGGTTGCGGTCGCTAAGTTACAATTATGAATTATGAATTATGAATTATGAATTAAGACGGGGGCGGGGGTGGTTGTTAGGGCTTTCTGTGTTTTGGGGTCTATGTTATGAGAATTCGTGGGATTTTTTTTAAGGTTTTTCTTTATACGGTGCTTTTTCTTTTGCTTGTTGTTGGTACTACTGGCTTGCTTTTTTCGCAGCAGCTTATCGACTTTTATAATAATGCGCAGATGCAGCAGTTGAGCGATAATTATTTCCAGTTGACTGAGGAACTCTCAAACGCGCATTTCCGTGAGTTTATGTATATAGCCCGGGAATTTGCGGATAGAAATCAATCGTATAACTTCATCATACAAGATCAGTTCGGTAGAATCGTTTTTGCATCAGTTCAAATTGACAGTTCAGAGATAACCGGGCAGCAATACACCTTGACCATTCCGATTGGCTACGGATTCACGTTATCCGCTTTAGCCGAAACGATAGACTCAGATGATTTTTCCCAATTATATAGCAGAATAGCAATTGCGCTGTCAATACTGCTTGTACTCAGTATTCTAGGAGCAGTCGTATTTGCGCGTCAGATGACAAAACCTATCAGAAGACTTGTGTTAGACGCCGAAAATATGTCGATGCTGAGGCCAGTTCCTCCGCCTGACAACCGCAAAGATGAAATCGGCGAGTTATCTCATATCGTCCATGATATGTACGGAAAACTGAGGGACACAATCGCATATCTTGAGGAAACAAAGGAGACCCAGCGATACTTCTTTGCCGCAGCCTCGCATGAACTGAAAACCCCAATCGCGGCGACTACCGCGCTATTACAGGGCATGTTTGATAACATCGGCGAGTATAAGGACCACCCCAAGTATCTCTGGGAGTGCCTGAAGATGATGCGCGAGCAGAATAAAATCATAACAGAGATACTAGAGATAGTAAAGCTGACGGATAATAGGATAGTACCGAACTATGAGACAATTTGTGTGCTTGATATTGTGGAAGCGGCGCTACCGCCCTATCAAACGTTGATTGACTCAAAAGAGCAAGATGTTAGGATTCAAATCCCGAAAGAGTTGAAATGTATCTCCGATTATGGTATGTTAAGTAGGGCGCTCTCTAACGCAATACTTAACTCAGTGCAAAATGCTCCCGAAGAAGGCACGATACATATTTGGACCGAGCCGCATGGCGTGGATTATCTACGTCTATGCATTCACAACACCGCCTCGTGGATTGATGAGGAAACTCTACCAAAGCTTTTTAACCCATTCTTCCGCACCGATAAAGCAAGGACATCAGGCCAAGGACGTAGCGGCCTAGGCCTCACAATAATCGCCAAGACTTTTGATTGCATGAATCTGTCATATGGCATAGGCAACGCAGAAGGCGGCGTTACGTTTTGGGTGTACCTACCCAGGGCAATCGCTTTCGGGGGCGATTGCCAATTATGAATGTTGAGTTATGAATGATGAGTTGTTGTGTCTGCTTCGCAGATGACTTAAAAAATATGGAACTTCAGGAAAACTACAGGGGAAAATCAGGGGAAGTTCATTTTGATGGTGTACAATGTAGTTACAATAAATAATCTGGGAGGATACAAAAATGGATAATTACAATTTGAATGGTCGTGAAAGTTTCTTTGATAACTCGCGATTAGACGGAACACAACTAAACAACGCACAACCGAGAGAAACATACGATGATGCCTTGAGATGGCCAGATGGTGAGGTGCAACCGGAACAAAGCACACCGCTAAACTATTCGCAAGAGGTATGCTATTCAACGCAGGATGCCGGAGCGAGTGTCGCCGAGCCAGCTAGCATTACTGAGCAGACGGAACACAAAGTTTCGGACAGCAATAACCCCGCCGAGGAGCACATGCTTGCCACTGTACCTCCCGTGCGACAAAAGCCAACGAAAAAGAAGCGCAGCAGCGGGTTAGTGGCGGCGATGGCAGCGGTGCTTGCCGTGATGCTAATAGTAGGAGGCGGAGTTGCGGGTGCGATGTTTGCAGATTGGCGCTCCAACAACACCACATATGATTTCGCCGCGTCCCCCAAGCCGGATGTTAATTCACTATTTGAATTCTTCAATGAAGATGACTTCAATGCCGGAGAGATTGATATCAACATAAATGACTTAACAGGCGATAGCGCTATTGAACCCTCCGATGTCGTCTTCGATCCTTTAGGTGGTGTGAACCCTGCTGGAGATACTTTGACGCTGATTGAACTCTTTGAGGGGGCAAATCCGGCAGTCGTGGCGATTTCGACCGAAACGGAAGGAATAAACGTATTTGGGCGCCCAGTTACGCTTCCGGCAGCGGGATCGGGTTTCGTCGTCACTGAGGATGGGTTCATTATCACCAACAACCATGTGGTTGAAGACGCAACCTCCATCACGGTGCTGATGCATGAAGGAACTAAATACCCAGCCGTGCTGGTAGGCCGCGACCCATTGAGCGACCTCGCTGTGCTGAAAATAGACGCGAAAGAATTGTCTTTCCTGAGATGGGCTGATTCGGATTTATTAAAGGTAGGCGAGCAATTGGCAGCAATTGGCAATCCATTAGGCGAGTTCGCAAACTCCATGACAGTCGGCTACGTCAGTGCGTTAAACCGTGAAATTAACATTGATGGCATACCGCGCAACATGCTGCAAACGGACGCTGCGGTGAACAGCGGGAACTCAGGCGGCCCTCTGGTCAATATGAAAGGTCAAGTCATTGGTGTTGTGACTGCAAAGTCCGTAGGTGCCGACGTAGAGGGGTTAGGTTTCGCGATTCCCTCAAACCTGGCGCAGGCCGTAACGATAGACCTGATTAGAAAAGCCGCCGAAGAAGGCTACGGATATGTCAGGCAACGTGCGATTATGGGCGTGACCGTAAATCTCGAAGAGGAAAACGGGCAGGAGAGCGTCGTAATAGTCTCTGTAAACAGGGGCAGCGCGGCGGAAAAAGCCGGCATCAAGGAAGGCGATGTAGTACTGTCCGCAAACGGCCAAAAAGTTACCACTATCAACAGCCTACTGTTTATCATAAACACTTTCTCCCCAGGCGATGCATTGCCGCTGGTTATCTCACGCAATGGTAGGGAAATGAATCTGACCGTCATACTGGACGAGTACGTAGCCCCCGAAAGCACGAACCCCAGACCATCGGAAGGCGGCAGCAGACCCCCAACCACACCGGACGATGATTCACTAACACCATTTGACCCATGGGACTTCTTCGGCGACTTCGATAGTTTCTTCCCCAGATAAGGTTATTGAGAGACAGTTAAGCCAGTCGGACACGACTGGCTTAACTGTCTCTTGGATAAGAGCAACCGATTTGCAACAGTTTAGGATGATACATACCTGTGAAGATACTGTACAAAGCTCCCCAACGCTAACCACTACAATCTTTAGGTTGCGGCGGTCGCGACCCCGTGATATACTTGGATAAATTGAAAAAGCGGGGGTGGTATTATGCAGAGGGTTTTTGGTGATAGGAAAAAAATTGATTTAGGGAGCAGCCAGTTTCGAAGGTTTATTGAAAACGGAACTCTATATGTAGATAAAACCCGGTTTATCGAGCATGTTCTTGAAGAAGCATCAAGCGTCATGCTCTTCACCCGACCGAGAAGAACCGGGAAAAGCCTCAACCTAGATATGTTGAAGACCTTTTTAGACTGCAAGCAAGATACTAAGGAATTGTTTAAGGGACTGTATATCGAAAGAAGTGCTGCGTTCGTCAAGATTAACAGCCATCCCGTGATATACTTGAATTTCAGAGATATAATCAGTACGTGCTATGAGGCAATGTTCAGGACGAAACTAAAGGAGAATGCCTTCAGATACCTAACCAATGAACAAACGAATGAGTTTTTGCACAGTTGTTTTGATAGCGATTATCCAACGCCAGTTAGCGCACTGTATTCTTTAACAAAGTATATTCACGAAGCCACCGGCATTTGCCCGTTTGTCTTGATTGATGAATACGACAAACTCCTGTTGGATAACATCAGCTCCTCCGAGTATGAGACGATTAGAAACTGGCTAAAAAACATGTTTGAGTCAGCATTGAAAGACAATCCCCACTTGGAAAAAGGCATAATGATTGGAGTTACCAGGATTTCCCAAGAAGGATTGTTGAGTGGATTGAACAATCCCGATGTTTTCGATGTGTTTAGGGCAAGCGTGTTCGATGGCGATTTTTCTTTGACTGAGTATGAGGTTGATGAGCTACTTGGCGCAGAGCAGTTTGAGGAGGCTAGGCAATGGTATAATAATTACAGAGTTGGTAGTGAGAAACTTTACACTATGTATTCTGTCTTGACATACATGAAAAATGGCGTACTGGACAATTACTGGGGTATGAGTGGTTCGATGGAGATGCTGATTGACGCACTCAACGCGGAGAGAACAGAAGCGATAACAGACCTGCTATCAACCGGTAAGGATATCGAAACTAGCATAAAACGGCGTTTATCCATACAACTACTCAGGAGCGGGAATATCGACGATGGTTCATTCTACTCCTTTGCGGTGCAGGCGGGGTATCTTACATACGATGGACCGAATGAAAGCAAAACGTTTAAGGTATACCTGCCCAACAAAGAGCTACACGAGGTTTGGGAGAGTTTTATTCTGGAGGATGTACTCAAAAACAGACACACAAGTCTCCGCGACATATTCAAGAACATATCGAACACGGAAGAGTTCAGTCAGAATTTCCAGGACTTTGTCAGCTTCCAGTTGTCCTGTTTTGATGTCGGGAAGGAACTCGAAAAGACGTATCATGTGCTGGTTTTCGGTCTGATACTGGGAGCGGGGTATAAATGCAGTTCTAACAGGGAGAGAGGGTATGGACGCTACGATTTGTGGCTCGAAGGGTCGGACTTCAATGTTATAATTGAGTTCAAGAAAGCCCGGAAGGATACCGATGACTTGGAAGAGTTAGCAAGCGCGGCAATAGAGCAGATCAACAAACGGAAGTATTACGCGAAGTTCCCCGTAAACAAGCCGCTGTATAAAGTAGGGGTAGGGTGTTACGGAGCAGCGTGCGCCGTAGCAACGATGGTGCATGAATAAGACCAACCGCTAACAACAAAGAGTGTTCGCAAAAAAACTGCAAAAAATCCGCAAAATAAACATGAAACCGACACAAACATCTTGCAAACGAGTAAAAACCATGATATTCTACTGGAGTTAGGCCGTAATAGAGGGCCGCAGCGACCGTGGGGTGGGTCCAATCACCGCACGGCGAGTGTAGGAAACACTGCTTAGGGGCTATGCCTACAAACACGGAATATCCGCCGCTACGACTTGAGTTCAGTATACCTTTTTTGTGGGGTATAATCAACCTGAATTTCATCGTTTGGCTGGCTTATGTCCATGTGTATTGACGCTGAAATGATTTTCAGGCGCGTAGGTAAGGCAATAATGCCCACCTGCGCGTCTTTTATTATGGCCTTTCGAACTATCATAAAGGAAGTACCATCATTGAGTCATATAGTAAGCGTCTATTTTCAGGACGGCATTGAGGAAATATTCCTCCCAAATATAGACAATACGATCATTGAACATACGATTTCCCCGCAAATATCTTCCTTTAGGCATGACCTGAGACTGACGTTCGAGGTTTGGAACTCATCGTGGACGCTGCGTTCGACCGGCGCGGTCGTACTTTACATCGACTCCCGCCGCGTAGACGCCGCACCGCTCCGCAATGACAAAGTCATCTTGGGAAACGTTAAAGGCACGGAGGATAAATTCTCAATCATCGTGCAGGAAAACCTTGACTCATACACAAAGTTTGAAAAATTCACATTCGACCGCAGCATCTCCATTGGATCGGGATCCGGAAATAATGTGCAGTTCAACACAGGCAACTTGGTATCCGCAGAACATGCCAAACTATCAAAGGAAGCGGGTGGGAGATGCCTCCTCATGGACCTTGGCAGCAGAAACGGCACATTTCATAATGGGCGGCGTGCAAAGAGCCAGGCGGAACTGACATACGGCGA
>Ga0099364_10013448_pt1 | contig 10974 bp, 7 predicted proteins | sample TergutTh196P3_FD_73070 | JGI IMG/M metagenome (GOLD analysis project Ga0099364, IMG submission 73070) | Microcerotermes parvus P3 segment gut microbial communities from Pointe-Noire, Republic of the Congo - Th196 P3 | ecosystem: Host-associated > Arthropoda: Insects > Digestive system > Gut ... | reverse complement strand
GCAAAGCTAGGGGCTTTCACACCTTCAGAGGGTACTCAACCATGATTTATCTCCAATGCTCCAAGCTCAATTTTGCTCCGCTGCCGCTCTTTCCTTGATTTTCACCGAATTAGGAAATGAGCCGTTCTTTCAACTGCCCTTGACCTATTCAGCTGTAAATGTTATAATTTACGCAAAACTTCAGGAAAGAGATCACCAAATGAAAAAACTTACAAAATCCTTTCACAGCCCAACGGGCAGTTATATCTTCTGTGCCCTTGCCGCCCTTGCCTGCGCCTTTTGGGATAGCGCAAAACATTTCGACTACTTATCCGATCTCTATCCCAGGGGGTTTGTACCAATTCTCACAGCGGTCATTTTCGCTTGCAACGCCGTGTGCTTCGCTTACTTACTGGCGACGAGTCTCGGCGAAAAAGCCCGCGAAAAAACGCTTCTGCGGGAACTGCACACCCTGTTTTGCATAGTAATAGGGGTCACAGTTATCTACAGTGCCGTGGTGGTTTTTGGACTGGACAACGGCATCGACATGGAGGGAATCCGCACGGGGCTTTACTTGGTATCACCAAAACTGCCCTATCTTGGAGTGGCATTGGCGCTGCCTTTGCCTTTCCTCCTTATAGAGGAGAAAAAGCGCAAATTTGGCGGTGCTTTGGCGGTACTGCTCATCGCCGCTGTAGCGATTACACCGTCACTCCTCCTTAACAGAACCACTACAAGCTGGAACGGGGATAAGCTGCCCCAGATGACTTTCCAGTCCCCCAACCTGATGGAGGGGGCGACCCTCACGTTCGAGAGCCTTGTGAGGGGAGAAAAGCCCGATGCCGCCAACATTCTTGAGGAGGGCGGCAAAGCGTGGACGGCACAGTCACCCAACCGCCAACCTGCCGAAAATCAAGAGGACGTCAACAACGCTGCGGCGGAGTTCCAACTGGCGCGGGTGTCCACGTTCAACACCGCCGTGATTGAGGAAATCGGCGACGATGTGCAGTATTTCCGCCTGCAGGCATATGTGAACGAGGCATGGCAGACGGTATATCAAAGTGAAAAAATCGAGGCTATGCGCCTACTCAGCTTCGACCCGGTCACTACCGACAAGGTGCGTCTGTCCATCGACAAGTTCCGCTATGACGACAAACCTGCGGCAATTCGCTCTTTGCGGCTATATAACGAGCCCACACGCGATACAACAGACTTTGAGGTCACCGCTTATCAGCGTCTGGACAGGGATGTTCCCACTCAAATTTTGGCAAAAGGCGAGGGATATGTGAAGAATTACGCCCGATTTTACGATGTCTACACCACGGTGATTATCTTTGCCGCCACTCACTGGGACGAGGAGGGAAACCTTGGCTTTGGGGAGTTGGGCGAGGAGGGATTTGCCCGCGAAATCGCCGCCTTGCGTGAGATTATCGCCCAACGTTCAAATCAAAGCCATCAGGTGAAACTCATCGTCACCGCCCTTGCTGACGGCGCTTGGGGTGGAGGTCACACTAGCGTGAATTATTATATGGCGAAATATTGGGAAAATGCGGCGGATAAGATTGTTGAGTTTTGCGAAAAATACCAGTTTGACGGCGTGGATATCGACTGGGAGTACCCCCAAAACGCCAACGATTGGGCAATTTACAACAAGTTCATCACCCGTCTGGACGACGGACTCCACGAGAACAATCCCGACGCAATTCTCACAGGCGCTTTGTCCGCCTGGGCGTTGGGAATGAGTCCCGAGGTGTTACAGCGCTTTGACCAAATCCAATTTATGGCGTATGACGGCAACGACCGTGACGGTTTCCAAAGCTCTTTGCAACAGGCGCAGGAGGGGCTGAACAACTTCATCGCAAACGGCGCAGACATCAGCAAAATCAACATCGGTATCGCCGCTTATGGGCGCCCGCTGAACGGCACACCGTTCTGGGCGGAATGGCGCAATTTGGACACGGCTAATTATTGGGATAGCAAATATTACAACGTCCAGGACGGCGAACAGATTTATGACGGCACTTTCTGTGCTCCTGCCCTTGCGGGGGATAAGACTGCCTATGCCCTGTTCAGCGGCGCTGGCGGCGTGATGGTTTTCCGCGTCGCCTGCGACAAGACCATGGACGACCCCAACAGCGTCGCACGGGGGATTGAAAATGCACTCAAGCGATATGCGCCGGATTGGTGAGGTGAGGGTTGTGATTTTTGATCTCAACCACTGTACCTTGAATCAAGTCATTTTGGGGAGTTTCAACGCGCTTTATTCTCGAGAGCGTTTATCGGTGGGGTTCAATTGACCACTATTATTCTGATGCTCATCAAAAATCTAATAATAATCTATCCCTTTTCCCTTTTCTTGGTAAATTTATGAAATGGGCGTGAATCCACTCAATCCACCCCTTGACATTTTCCTCCGCAAGTGGTATCATTTAGTAAGCAAAAATTGCAACACTAAGTGAACCATATAAATGAAAGCGGGCAGAATATCATGATAAGCGAACGAAAACATCACATTCTGGTTATTGAGGACGACGAAAGCATCGCCATGCTTCAGCGGGACTACCTTGAGGCGAACGGTTTTAAGGTATCCATCACCTCTGACGGTACTCAGGGGTTACACAAACTAGAAGAGGAAGATTTCGACCTCGTTCTCGTGGACTTGATGCTCCCTGGATTAGACGGCTTTGAGCTGTGCCGCCGTATCCGCAGGGAAAAAGAGATTCCCATCATCATCGTTTCCGCAAAGCGGGAGGATATCGACCAAATTCGCGCCTTAGGTCTTGGCGCAGACGACTATGTCACCAAACCCTTTTCGCCTCAGCAATTGGTGGCGCGGGTCAAGTCCCATATTGCCCGGTATGAGCGGCTCACCAACATCTCAAACGTGTCTGACGACGCCATGCGGGTCATTCATATACATGACATCAAAATCGACTGCGCCGCCCGCAAGGTTTGGTGCCGAGGTAATCAAGTGGCACTGACGAACAAAGAGTACGAGCTACTGGTATTTTTGGTGAACAACCCTGATGTGGTGTTCAGTAAGACGGAGCTTTTTGACCGAGTTTGGGATGTGAATTCCTATGGGGATACTTCCACCGTCACAGTGCATATCAACCGCATCCGCGACAAAATCGAATCGGACATCACCCAACCGCAATATATTGAAACTGTGTGGGGCGTCGGATATCGTTTCAGAGGTTAAGGTTGCGCAAAGCGTTCCCTGTGTTGTAAACCATATTATGTGCACTCTCGGTATTATGGGGGTGGGTGCGATTACGTAATGGAGGATAGTATGTTTAATCGAATCCGTGAAGATATTGACGCGGTAAAGGCGCGGGATCCTGCCGCCACAAGCTCTTTTGAGGTTTTTTTTCTGTACCACGGACTGCACGCCCTGTGGCGGCATCATATAGCCCATTGGCTGCATTGCAAGAACATGAAGCTGTTGGCGCGGTGGTACAGTCTGTGGACGCTGAAACGTACGGGGATTGAAATTCACCCCGGAGCAAAGGTGGGACGGCGGGTTTTCATCGACCACGGCACGGGAGTTGTGGTGGGTGAAACAGCGGAAATAGGCGACGATGTAACCATATATCAGGGCGTTACATTGGGCGGCACGGGAAAACAGACGGGTAAACGCCACCCCACAATCGGCAACGGTGTGTTTATCGGTGCGGGTGCAAAGCTATTGGGCAGCTTTACCGTGGGCGATCGGGCGAAAATTGCCGCAGGGGCCGTGGTACTGGAGGAGGTACCTGAAAACGCCACCGCTGTTGGCGTACCCGCGCGGATAGTGCGCATTGACGGCAAGCCCACAGATGAATATCAATTCGACCAACGTCTTGTACCCGATCCAATTGCCCAACGCCTTTGCCGCTTGGAGGGCGAGTTGCGGCAGTTGAGGGAATTATTGGACACTAAGTGCTAAAACCTAGAGAATGTTGACACTCCCCAGGTGCTATAACCATAGTCTCCTAACTTGAAAATCAACTCGTCTTTGCGGTGCATTTTCCATCTGACCTCGTCAAAAATGCTCGCAATACGAAAGTATTACTGCGCTTTTTTCCTTGCCAGACGAAAAATATTCTCCCAAATCTTGAGCCGATTTTCAAGTTAGGCGACTATATTTCTGCATTATCTCGATCCTGTATCGTCACATCTAGAGCCTGAACTGAACCTTTTGCGGTCCGCTTTTTTTCTTCTTATTCTGATAAATCCGCAAAACGACAAAACCCGCAGCAAGCACCGCCAACACCGCCAATACCAATCTGAAAACCACTTGCCGCACAAGATTTGAAACTTTATTCACCGCGTACTTGAACGCGCTGCGCTGTGCGTCCTCCATGGCAACCAACTCAAGGGAGCCAATCTCATTGTTGGCGTAATATATATTTGCCCTACCCACACTGTCGCCCTGCTTTAACGGCGCTTCCAATTCTTCGGGCATTGTACTTTCGTCCGCTCTAATCAGCAATCCCCGCGGATCAATACCCCGTGGGATAAGCATATAAACGTCCCCGGAGCTGCCCAAGCTCATGGCATCGCCTGTGGCGGAATAGAGCAACGGCACCTCGTGTAAGACGTCGGCAGGGGTGACTACCCGGGCAAGGCGCAGGCTGTCAAAAGCCCAGGCGAGGAGCTTGCGGGTGTCGGTGAACGAGGTGATGATCTCGTAGGATTTTGTGTCGTGTTTTTGCCGTTTACCCTGCAATACCACTGTGTAGTAGCGGTAGCCATTGTGTTGGGCGTAGCTCACCAAGCAGTTGCCGGCGGCGGTGGTGAAGCCCGTTTTCACCCCCCGGGCATAGGGGGAATAGTAGTCGGGGACAAAGCGATTCATCAGGCGGTTGATGTTCTGTAGCTTGCGTTGAGGGAACCCCGCCCGCTCCGGCAGTGTGTACTCTGTCATGGCGACAAGCTCCTCAAACACAGGGTATTCCATCGCTTTCATGGTCATCCTGAGGATATCGTGAGCGCTGCTGTAATGTCCGTCCTCATCCAGACCGTGGGGATTTTTGAACTGAGTGTTTGTACAGCCCGCCGACTGGGCAAAGGCGTTCATCCGCTCCGTGATATTTCCCACATGACGAGCCAGAACCACCGCCGCGTCGTTGCCGCTTGCAAGAAGCAAACACGCTAATAGCTCGCGGATTGTCCGCACCTCTCCCCGGCGAAGTCCCGAAGCGGAGCTGTTTGTTTGGTAGAGAGCATCCAAATCGCTCTGCAAAACTGTGACGGTTTCTGTCAGATCCTTGCACTCCTCCAGTATCACCGCCGCAGTAGCAATTTTTGTCAGGGACGCGGGGGCTGTACGCTTGTTGACGCTGCGGCTGATCAAAAGCTCGCCGTCCTCGGCGTTTGCCAGGAGATAAATTCCGGAATCCATCCGCACTCCGCTATCCCGTAAAACGCTTGCGGGCCATGCCCCAAACGCACTTGGCATAATACACAAAAACAAAATTGCCGCTGCCGAGGCTGTGGCTAATAATTTACGCATAGACAAAACCTACTTTATATGGTATAATGTTGGCGGGTCTTTATGATTATACCACAAATTCTTCATTATGTACAGTTTTAGCGATTAGGAGTTGCGAAAAGCATGATTTACTTTACCGGGGATATGCACGGAGCCAGGGAACGATTTTCCGACAGAGCCTTGAGCAAGCTGAAAAAGACTGATTTCCTTTTGATTTGCGGGGATTTCGGTTTTGTTTGGGACGGCAGTAAAGAGGAGCGTGCGTTCCTGAAGAAAATCGGCAGAAAAAAATATACCGTCGCCTTTGTTGACGGCGCCCACGAGAACTTTAACCTGTTGAACGAATACTCTGTGGAGGATTTTTGCGGGGGAAAGGCGCGGCATATAAGCGGGAATTTGTGGCATTTGTGCCGGGGGGAGATTTATGAAATAGACGGCAAAAAGGTTTTTGCGATGGGTGGCGGGGAAAACACGGATTTTGACTCCCAGGGCATTGCCTCCCAATGGTCGGGTGCCGAAATTCCTTCACGGGAGGATCTGCGGCAGGGTGCGAATAAGCTGAAACGCGCGGGTATGGAAGTGGATTACATAATCACTCACGAACCGCCTTTGAAACTCAAGGAGTTCCTGACCCTGCGCCAAAAAACTGAAACTAGCGTGACCGTCCTCAACGCTTTCCTTGAGGAACTCTCCCGCAATGTGAAGTACAAACGTTGGTTTTTCGGCTCACTCCACATGGACAAACACATCAGCGCATCACAAACGGCAGTTTTTTCCGGCGTTTTGGCGGGGGAATGATGTGATGCGCGTCGTTCTATTTTTGTGACAGTTCACACGAAACATGGTATTAAATACACTCAAACGACACAAAACCAAGACAAAGCTAAGCAAGCTCGTTTTCACTTCATGCTTAAAATAAGTTTTTGGTAATCAGCTATGGTGCTTTTGTTGTTGAGGAGAATATTTTATGGGGTTAAAAGATTTATTTAAAAAAACAAGTGCCGTTCAAAATAAAACAAAACTTCCGCAACCGTTAAACAAATTTAATGATGTTGCTTTTGTTGAGTACGTTTTGGCTCATTATGGTGGGAGTATTGGCGCAACAATTCCACAAAACAAACATTTTGAAATTGAATGTGAACGCTTAAAGCGTAAATGTAGGCAAGAACGCGGCGAAAATTTTAGTGAAAGAATTTATTTGCTTGAAGCGGCAGGAGACAAAATTATATTAAGTACACCTAAAGCTTTGCGGCTTAAAGCGCGGGCGTATTCGTGGGCTGGGGCTACTTGTCGTAGAAAAACCATAACATCATCTATTGAATACTTAGGCGGCAACAAATGGGATGAAGATTTGCCAAATGACATTATCATTTTGGATGGAAATAAAGTACGGCGGCAGGATTCATTGTTAGCAAGTGTATGGATGGACTTGGGTAATGCTTATTATGGTGAAAAAGAATATGACAATGCTGAAAACGCCTATAAAAATGCTGTAAAACTGGATAGTAGCTTATCAACATATTTGACCTTTGCGGATTTTTACAAAAAAATAAAACAACTTAATATGGCTATTGATTTATTAAAAAATGCGAAGCAAGTATTTAACAACCGTGAATCTCAACAAAGACTTTTTGATAGAATAAAAATGTATGAAAATCTAAGTGTTGGAATACGACCACATGAATTTATTGGATATGACAGAATTGAAACATTTTACGATAGGGCGAAAGGACAACATAAAAATCGTGAACAAAAAATTTATGATGGTTTGAAAGCAAAATACAAGAATACATTTGAGAAGCACAGAGAATTACTAGGTAGAATGGATTTTTATTTAACGAAAATAAAAAATAACGATAATTATGAATCAAGTATAAATCAAGAGTATATTCAGACTTGTCTTGCTGATATAGCTTTATATGATGATTTGGTTTCATTTTTTACAGAGTTAAATAAATTGGGACTTACAAATCATTATGAAATTGGTGACGGATATAAAAAAGGATATGATATTTTTAAAAAGCTCTGCTCTTTTTATGAAAAGATAGGTATGTATGATGAAGCAATTAACATATGCAATTTAGCGATAGAAAAAGGCGTAACTGAAGATGGAACGAAAGGCAAAATGTGCGGACGATTAGAAAGATTAAAAAAGAAATCAAGGAAATGATATTATAGTCTCCTAACTTGAAAATCAACTGGTCTTTGCGGTCTATTTTCCATCTGACTTCGTCAAAAATGCTGATAATACGAAAGTATTCCTGCGCTTTTTTCCTTAGCCAGACGAAAAATATTCTCACAAATCCTGAGCCGATTTTCAAGTTAATCGACTGTACAAGAGGCGCTTGACTGTTTGCCACGCCGTTCTATTTTTGTGACAAAATTAGATATTTGCAAACTTTACCAGGCAAATATTGGAATTCAAATATGAAGTGAGAAAGAGCTTGCTTAGATTTTGTCTTGGCTTTGTACTGGTTGAGGGTATTTAATCCCAGGTTTTTTGAGGTGTCTCACCCTTTGTGATAATTTGTCACAAAAATAGGAAGGCGTGCGCGTGATGACGGCAGTTGGCAAAAACCAATAAATTGTGGTATAATATATACGTCAGATGTATAATTAACAGACCCGCTCTGAATGAGATCAACTATTAACGAGGTGTAACATGACAACACACGCAAGCCATATGTCCGAAGATATTCGCCGGGAACTCATCGCCATGGTGCGGGAACTGAAGGACCCGCGTGTGGCGAATCAGCTGCTCACCGTGGTGCGCGTTGACCTTACCCGAGATATGTCCGTAGCGCGCATTTACGTCAGTTCCATGGACGGTGCGGAAAAAGCGGCTCTCGCCGTCAAGGGACTTGAAAGTGCGGCGGGACTTTTGCGCCGCGAGCTTGGTCTGCGCCTGCGTCTGCGCAAAGCCCCTGAGTTGCGTTTTTTCCCAGACGATTCAGCTGCCTATGCCATTCATATTGATAAGACTTTGAAGGATATAAATGGGGATACTCCGGGTTGAATGAAGAGTGTATATCTGCCGCTAATAAAAACAACTCAAAAGGTACTGCCGCTTTGGAAGTACCTTTTTTCTGTCTCCTCATCATTGATTTTCAAGTTAGGCGACTATAATTGCGAAAACAGTTTGCGGCAAGCGGATTTTGAAGCGTTGGATGAGCGGCGGGCTGTGAGTTGGGAGGCTGTTAAGGCAAGCGTGTGAAGTCACGGGGAGACATTTCCACCTCATTTTTTTATAAAACCTATTGAAAACTTATGCGAAATATTGTATACTATAATAAGGGGCGTGTACCGAACTTGTTGGTGCTAAACTCCGTAAATACCGCGATGATTTCGGAAAATTACGCTTCGCCGAGGGCTTATTATGTCGGCAATAACGGCACAGCCGTTATATGGGAGGAACACTATGAAAACTAAAACAACATTTTCAAAAATTTTATCGTGGGTGCTGACTTTTGCTATTGCTCTTACCCTAAGCCCTGTCATGCCTTTGCCTGCACAGGCGGCAGAATTTACCGGCGACGGTTGGTCATTCAATTCCAATACCGCAACGCTCACGCTCACAACCAACGATGGTACGACCGCATGGCGGGATAATACTAGCCCATATTATCCGTTCCCTGACTTCACGTGGGAAGATGTTGAAACCGTCGTCATTGAAGACGGCGTTACAATTATAGGCGACATGGCATTTGGCGGGTGTATAAATCTCTCTACATTAACATTTCCTGAAGGTATTACAACAATAGGAATTTCAGCATTTGCAAACTGTAAAAAGCTCACTTCGCTTACCTTGCCTGAAGGTGTTATAACAATAGGCAATGCGGCGTTTGCCGATTGCGATATGCTCTCTTCGGTAATATTACCTGAAAGTTTAGTAACTGTAGGGCAAAGTGCCTTTGCAAACTCAAAGGAACTAACAGATATTACTATTCCCAAAAATGTTACAGGTTTAGGGTCGTGGGCCTTTGAGGGTTGCATAAAATTGGAATCTATCACTTTTGCGGTAGAGATTCCGCCCCTTTTGGGAAGTGCTGTTTTCTCCGGTGCAACCGCACTCGCAACCATGTACATCCCATACGGAACAACTGCAGCCTATCAAACCGAACTGTTATTGAGCGGGAATCCCACAACGTTTTCCTTGATAGAGGGAAATCCGCCCATCACCTACACAGTCACATTCGATTCTAAGGGAGGCAGTGCTGTTGACGACAAGGTTGTAATATCCGGAAAAACCCTCACTCCACCGCCGCTGCCTACATATGGCTCTCAGCATTTTGCCGGTTGGTACAAAGATGCTGATTACACAGAGCGTTGGAATTTTGTGACCGATGTTATAATCGATGATATAACCCTCTATGCTAAATGGGAGGATTTTTCTCCTGAAGAATTACTTCGCCAAGCGGCGGCAGCGGGAAACGAGCCTAACAATGCTTACAAACTATACCACAACTTTAACGGAACCCTCGACAACGAGCCGATTCTCACACAACAGCTGACCATAGGCAAAGACTTTACCCTTGATTTGAATGGACATACTCTTAAAATTGACCTGCCCGACTCAAATCCGGGAGGGCAAAATTCTAGCGGGATAAAAATTACAAGCGGTGTAACTCTGACGATTACAGACAGTAGTATCGGTGAAACAGGAAGGCTCGAGGTTGTAAATAATGCAGATGATGTTGGAACCTTAGGTGCCGGAGCAGCCATTAACACCACCAATGGAATATTGGTTATAAACGGCGGTACAATCATTGCAACAGGAGGCGGCAGGGGTGCCGGTATCGGCGGCGGATGGTTTGCGGCGGGCGGCACTATTTCTATTACTGGCCGCACGGTAACAGCTACAGGAGGAATGTATGCCGCGGGGATAGGGGATGGAAGTGATTATTATCCTTGGGCGGGGGATGCCAACAATATCACTATAAGCGGCGGGACTGTAACCGCCACAGCGGGAAGCGGTACTGACGCACGCGCAATCGGAGCAAGCAATAACAGCTCGGACAGTGCTGTAACCATAAACGGCGGATTTGATTATTGGGCGGGCTCTGCTGCAACCCCCATAACGGGCGAACCGACAGGCAGACAGGTGTTTAACAATGACAGCACAACCTTTGCGGCAACCTACGGCTTCAGATATATAAAACTTGAAGAGGTTCCGACCTTTACGGTTACATTCGATCTACAAGATGGTAGCGATGTGACCTGTGTAAGTGTGTTTCAAAACCACACAATCACCGCACCCACGCCGCCGACCAAGGCGGGTCACACATTCAGCGGTTGGTTTACGGACGGGGATTTGACGCAAGAGTGGAACTTTGATGTTGACATTGTGACGGAAGATATATCGCTCTATGCAAAGTGGACGGTTGGCTTTTTCGGTGATGGTTGGGTGTTCGATTCCACAACCGGAACACTCACCGTAAGCACCAACGCTGCTACAACGGCATGGAGAACAGGTCGCGGCGCGGGTGATGAAAATTTCCAAATTACCGATGTGACAACGC
>Ga0099364_10013447_pt1 | contig 10976 bp, 6 predicted proteins | sample TergutTh196P3_FD_73070 | JGI IMG/M metagenome (GOLD analysis project Ga0099364, IMG submission 73070) | Microcerotermes parvus P3 segment gut microbial communities from Pointe-Noire, Republic of the Congo - Th196 P3 | ecosystem: Host-associated > Arthropoda: Insects > Digestive system > Gut ... | reverse complement strand
CCTTGTTCAACTGCTTGGATTTCATCGGGTCATCATTTTCGATGTATTTGAACATTTCCGGCGAGAAGCTCGGCAAGCCTTTAAAATGAATAACCTCGCCTCCTGTCAGGGTATCTCCGATCTTAAATGTTCCTCCATTGTCCGGCAATCCGACAATATCTCCCGGATAGGCTTCATCCACTGTCTCCTTTTTCTGCGCCATAAAAGCTGTCGGAGCGGAAAACTTCAACATTTTATTGTGGCGGATATGTTTATAATTGACATTGCGCTCAAATTTTCCCGAGCAGATTTTCACAAAAGCAATACAACTGCGATGGTTCGGATCCATGTTGGCGTGGATTTTGAAAACAAAACCGGAAAAATCGTTCTCTTGCGGTTCTACAACCCGTTCGCTGGTTTCCACCGGACGCGGACAAGGAGCAATCCGGATAAAACAGTCCAACAACTCCTTCACGCCAAAATTATTTAAGGCGCTACCGAAAAACACAGGAGCAACCCCGCCCGCAAGATATTTTTCCACATCAAACTCAGGATAAACGCCTTCAATAAGTTCAAGGTCTTCCCGCAACCCGGCTGCATCATCGCCGATATATTTTTCCAATTCGGGACTGTTTACGTCATCAAATGCAATTGATTCGGTAACAACTTGTTTATTAGGTGTATAAAGATCCAATTTTTGTTGGTAAATATTGTAAACGCCCTTGAATTTATCCCCCTGATTAATGGGCCAGCTTAGCGGACGAACCTTAATATTCAGTTCGGACTCGATCTCATCCAGCAGGTCAAGAGGATCATTTCCAAGCCGGTCCATCTTATTGACAAAAACGATCACCGGCGTATTGCGCATGCGGCAGACATTCATCAACTTACGGGTCTGTGTTTCCACCCCTTTTGCCGCATCCACCACGATGATTACACTGTCGACCGCTGTCAGCGTACGGAATGTATCCTCAGCAAAATCCTGGTGACCGGGCGTATCCAAAATATTGATTTTGTATCCGTCATAGTCAAAACCCATTACGGAGGTAGCTACTGAAATTCCCCTCTGTTTTTCAATCTCCATCCAGTCGGAAGTAGCTGTTTTTTTTATTTTGTTCGACTTGACTGCCCCGGCAATATGAATAGCCCCGCCAAAAAGCAATAACTTTTCGGTAAGGGTGGTTTTTCCTGCATCGGGATGGCTGATTACCGCAAAAGTACGCCGGCGTTTTATTTCTTCGGTTAAACTCATTTGTCTTACTTTTTTCGCGGTGCAAAGGTAAGAAATTATTTGTCTGAACTGTGATTTTTTTGATTTATATGATTGAGTATGATTTTTGATGTGATTGCTTCATGCCTCTGCCATTTACCACCAAACCTGTCCCCCATCCTCATACGTAAAAATCCGCTCCTCCCTCCCTTTAGTAAGATTTCTCAACCAGAACAGGGCATTGGAAGGCGCATCCGTATACTCCAGATACTGCTTTGAAGTCCCGATTTGCCTTCCCAGCGAGTTCCACCGGTGGTTGTCCCAGTAAAAAAGTTCGTACTCCTCCCCTTCCTTGATGAAGTTATCGTCGTTGCGGGGCAGGAAGCGGAAACCGGCGATATGCTCAGGCTTTCCGAAGTCCAAGCCAACCCAGCACTCTTTTTCCCACCATTCGCATTTATAAGAGGTCAACGGGTCGCCGTCGAACACATTTTCAGCTTCCCAGCCTTTGGGGCAATTCCTGTTGCCGGTTACTTTGCCGGATAATTTCTGTCCGGAACCGGTTGAGTAAATTTCTATTTCCGAAATCTCGCCACCCTGTGAGTGCGGCGCCCAAAAACGAAAATAGCGATAGGATTTGTTCAACGTCAAATTGACCGGATTGTAGCGTATTTCCGGCGCTTCGTTTACGACATGTACAGTCAGCGAATCGCTGAAATCCGCCCGGTTTGCCACCTGGAATCTGCCGCCTGAAAGCAATTCCCCTTTCTTTGGCACCCTGCCCAGTCTATATTTACGTGTCAGGATTAATGATTGCTTTTTCGAATGATCGGGAATAAGTTTTTTTATTTCCCCTTCTGCGGTCAGTATAAAAGGTTCGGCAGCAGGCAGAATACCTCTCCAATCGTAATAAACAGGCAAATAGGCAATATCTTTCCCCATTTTTGTAAAAACGGCTTTCCCGAATTTGATTTCTCCCCAATGTACCGGAATCCAATCACGATTATCAAAATTACTCAAATAGGCATATTGCCTTTTTTCCGGTGGCTGTTGAGTAAAGCAAACGGTAATGTCTGTGCAATTCAAATAGTTGTCGGTCACATCTTTGATACAAGGATTACCAAAAAGCGGCGGCAACTCCTCTCCTCTATTTTGCATGGCGATAATTTCCGGTTGTTTGGCATAAGTTCTCCTGTAAATTTTAGCGGCTTTATCATGGTGTGCTGTCAGATGGTATCCGATAGAGTCCCACCAATCGCCGAACGCATAATCTTCCATCCTTCCGTTACCGGTATAAAGTGCGTTCCACTGGTGTCCCGCACTGCGGGTTGCCCATTGCATAAAGTCTAAACCCGAAGGAATACCCAAAGAACGGAAAATATAGGTGACTAAAACCGTATAATCGCCACAGGAGCCTTTTTTCATGTTCATTAATTGAACAGGACGGCAACCGCCCGGCATGAATGAATTAAGAGTAATATCTACGTTATACAAATGCCTTATTGTCCGTACCACATTGAGCAATCGCCCTCTCATTTCCGGCAAATCCGTTTTTCCGGCAAGGGCGCTGATTTCAGCATAATTCAATTCCCTTCCGTAAACACGAAAATCGCCTATTTCTCCTTTAAAATAAGAATCATGACTAAAGTGCGACTTGCCAATATAATTAGTGATAAAATCCTTGTCGGTAAAAGGTGTTTTCATCCTTTTTTTCAAAACGCCGTCGATATAAAATGAGACATTGTTTTTTGAATAGGTAAAAGCTACATGCGTAGGTTGAGCGAGCGGAAAAGGCGCAAATTGGGTGGTATCCCAAACAGCGGGCGGCAATACAACGTCCAACCGGGTTAATCCCTCATGAGTATAAGGTGTAATACTGACATAACAGTCGCTATGCGTACCAAAGCTAAAAACACGCGCCCATGGTATGTATTCGGACGGTTTTACCCAACTGCAAACCGTAAATTCAGGGACAGTATCAAAAAGATTGTCGGGAATAGAAAAATAATTTTCCCCATTCAGCTCAATAGCCGGATGATGAAATATTAAACTGCTGTCTAACAACAAAATGGTTTCTAAACCGGATTTTATGTATGGATAAAAGGTATTCCTGTAAACCGAACGCCAAAAATCAGGACGATCGACCGGATTGGCTTTGTAAGGCAAAAGATATTCGCAAAAATCCTCAAAACTCAACTCTTTGGCAAAAGGCGATTTCCACGCTTCAAATGCACGGTCGATATTGTCTATCAAAAATTCGGCGGAAACATATTGAAGGTCTGGGATAATTTTAAATTTATTTGAATTTGGCCCGTTCATTTGCGACAATAATATTTCCTGTTCTTCTGAGATATAATCATCCCAATTGTTTAAGGTGAAAATAGAATCCAATGTATTATAATAGGCTTCAAGTTCCGGCGAAGTAATGAAAAAATAGGTATCCATATTTTCGATTAGAAACCCGGCGGCTTTCAGTTTTAAGCTGTCTGCCGGGTCTTTGCCGTAATGTTCCAGTACTTTTTCCAGTTCGATCCGGTTCTCGCCCGCCAATTCCAGCGCCCGTTCAAGGTTGCCGGAATTGGATTCCCTGTGACAGGAAAACAGGAGAGGGAGAAACAGGGTTATAATGAAGTAATTGACAGTAATTAAGTTGTAATTTGCCTTTGGCGTAATTGGTTGTAATTTGCCGGTTTTCATTGTTTTTTTCTTTTATTTACCATATTCTCTCATCTCTTTTTTTACTTTCAGCGTATAAATGCTTTCCGCTTTTACCGGGCAATCCAGTATTGTTTGAGCCATTTCTTTAGCTGCCGCAGTGTCGCCTTTTTCGACGTAGAGCTGCCAAAGGGCGTATTTGGGGCGTATGCGCGTGGGAACCATGTTGCAGGCTGTACGGAATGCCTGTTCGGCCTGTTCCATGTCGCCGGTTTCCAAATAGAGATTGCCTTTCATGTAATATCCCCCGCATGAAGGCAACAGGTCTTTCATTTTAGCAATACGCCGTTCAGCCGGCTGGCTTTCCAGCCATGCCATGTAATAATTATTGAAGGTGGGATTGGATTTCATGCTGTCATAAGCATGTTCAAACTCATCCATGCCAGGTGTCGTATCTTCATGTAAATTCATACATGCGCCGGAAAGCCGTTTTAACTTTGCAGTATCCTGCCAAACCTGAAATAAAATAACGGTTAAAAACAGGATAATTACCACATAAAACCAGCGGGGCAGCCTGAACGGCAGCTTAGCCTCGCTTTCAATTCCTCCCAGACAAACGACAGGCAGGAGCAACAAGGGAAAAACTCCCGACGGATAGGAAAACATGGAAAATGCCAGCCACGCGGACAGTCCGGCTTTGAATAAAGGCGTTGTGTCGGAAGCGCTTTTGAACGCGGATGACGCGGATAACGCCGTCCATAACAAAAATAAAAGCAGGATTACGCCGACAAGTCCGAAACAAATTGCGGTATTTAACAATTCATTGAACGGGTATCCGGCATTATCAGCGACAACGGCGAACTTTGATCCGGGGTGTTTCTCAAAAAAATCAGCTTGATAGAGCATATATTTTTCGTTAAAAGCGCCGGCGCCGTGTCCAACTAAAGGGCGATCCGTAATCATATCGCAGGAGACGCGCCATATCAACAGCCGGGCGTCTGCCGACTTGGGACGGTAGTTGTAGAGAAACAGGATTCCAACCGCAAAAAAGGCAAATAGCGCGAAGGCACGAAGACGCGAAAGGGCGAAGGCACGAAAGGAAATATCAGGACGCAAATTCGCACTTTCGTGCTTTCGCGCTATTAAAAACATCCCCACCACCAAGCCTGCGAACAAACCGACCCAACCTGCCCGCGAATCGGCAAGATACAGCCCAAAGCCTTGCAAAGCGCTTACGGCAAGCAGCAAACCGGTACGAAAGGAAGCATCAGGACGCAAATTCGCGCTTTCGCGCCTTCGTGCTTTGGCGCCTTCAATGCACAAGCACAATGAGACAGTCATGCAGACGGCTAAGTATCCGCCCAACTGCCCCGGATTGCCGAATGAACCGGTGACGTCGAACATGAGATGGTTTCCGGACAGCAGGCCCCGGCTCTGACCGGTTGCAATAACTGTTTGTATAATTCCTGAGAGGACAAGGGTGTATAATAAAAACTTTTTCTGTGCTGTTAAACGGACTAAGAGGTAGAATCCGGCGACGGCGCCCCATTTATGCCAGAAAAACGGGTCAATTTCCCACTTTTTTACGATCCAGCTGTTCAGAATAATCCAGAAAAGGAAGAGGGCGAATGCCAGGTCAATTGCTGTTATGGAGAGATTCTTGATAGAATGTTTTGTAGAATTTTTGTAGAAAAATAGAAAAGACAGCCGGCAAATACCGGCGATACCTGTAAACAGGAGTGTAAAGCAGCTTGCTGCCTCATTCATGAAGATTCGTTCTGCTGTCAAGTATGACAAGACGATCCCGATGAGAAAGGCTCCTGTGGCTATGTCGATTATTTTTTGCATTTTTTATTATGAATGGCCGTTCCGCTTGCTCCCTTCGGGAATTGGGCTTGGGCGCTATGAACCGGAGTTCGGGAGGAATCTCGCTTATCCCGAACTCCGGTTATTAATAAAACAATCTGTCAAACCCGGCGGCTCTGCACCAGCCAAGCTGTTGATAATAAGCATTCAAATCATCCCTGCTTTCGAGCGGAATGTAGCAGCTCAATCCGCAGAAAGCCTTGATTTCATATTGATTCATAAATTTTTCCGTATGCGCTTTGTACAACACGGTTTTGGTAAGCTGCCCGGTTAGTTCGCTTTTATTGGCTTCGGGAAAAGATTTATTGATAAAATCCATAAAATCAAACACGTATTGCTCTTCGTAAGAGTCCAGCCGTTGGACGGAAGTTCGATCAAATGCAGCCTTGTCGAACGGTTGGGTTTCCATGACCCGGCGGGTAGCGAACGCTAACCCTTCCAACTCTCTTGTATCAATCACAGAGATGGTGGCGGATTGATAAACGCCTGTCATAATCTCCTGATAATAGTTAAAATACCCCTCTGCCACTTTTTTTAAATCGGGACGGGGAGACAGCAGTTCTGGTAAAACAGCTTGATAAGGGAAACCGGTAAAAAGCGTGGGAGCGGAAGAGGCGACAATGAAGTTGGTTTTCTGCCGCAATTCGTAAGCGACCTCCACCGAACCCATCAGGCAGGCGTCGAACAGGATGTAGTCAAACCGGACGGGCAACGCCTCCGCCAGTTCCGGAATATTCATCTGCACCCCGTTGTCAGACCCGAATGACCGCAACGCCGTTCCGGCGGTAGAATGACGCGAAGGCACAAAGGCGCGAAAGCGCGAAGCTGCTGCTTCATCTCTCCCTTCGTGCTTTCGTGCATTCGCGCCTTCGTGCTTTGACCGCAGCTGTGCGCCGGCGGGAAGCCACGACGAAGCGTGCGACCAGAGTATCAGGCCGTAACTGCCGGCAGGATACATCGCTGTAATATCTTCCAGTATTTCCCGCATTTGAGAAGCGTCTGCCGGGTTGCATTCATCGGGATAGACCTTGACTGTGGTTGCCGTGTTGGAGCTGATCTCAAGGATACAAGGCGCTTCTCCGGCAATATCGGCAAATACAATTAATTTGGCGCCGCCTTCCGTGAAAGCGGCTTTCATCTCTTCGATGCTTCGCAACGCGTCTTCCCACAGGTCGTTGTCGGCGGCAAGACAGGCGATGACGGTGCGGGCGGGGAGGGTCTCTTTTTCGCCGTCTTCCTTGCTGCAGCTGCAAAGGAGCAACAAAAGAGCGAATGGTATGTATAAAAGAGTGTGTTTCATGTCTAAAAAGAGCCCCCTTAGTCCACCTCAGGGGGAAATGGAGAATTTACAAATGCGATTTACATTTTGTGAATGGGCGGTTCTCCTCCTTTGGGGAGTTAAAGGGGGGGATATTTGGTACGGGGCTCAGGCCTGCATCAGCGTGGGAGCGATAACTCCCATGTCCCGGTAAAGGGATTTTTTTCTTCGTCTTTGCCGCATCTCGCAAAAAGAATGGCAATAAAAAGTGTGTTTATAAATAATAACCGCTTGCTCATTTTTCTAATTTGTTTTCAGTTTGTAAATATCTAATAATTAATAACATCTACATCCGGATCCGACAATTTTTCCCTGGTGAATGTCCTTGTATAAGGATTTTGGCTAAGTGAATAGGAAGCGTTCCTGACAAAACTTCCGTTAGTGATGTTGTAGAGAGAAGTTTCAAGGATGCCCGAAAAACTTGTAACATCTTCAAAACGCAGCGGTGAAGGCGTTCCCGCTCCCGGCACTACCTGCCTGATGTACACCTCGCCGCCCGTAACAGTATAACTTTTCACCGTCATGCCATTGACCGTAACCCAGCATTCCAATGTACTCCGGCAGTTTCCGTTCTGATCGACCATACAAAGCACATCGGTTCTGTTTTGGGTCAGGTCGCCAAAGGTGACCACTATGATGGAGTATCCGTTTGACAATGCCAATCTGCGTAAAAACTTGCCCCTTGCTGCGGATCTGTTATCCGTAGATAGCCTGAGCTGGACATCGGTATATAATTTATCTTGAATGGACGTACTGTTTACCGGATAGTTGTCGTAGCCTTCAAGAAATCCTGTTTTTTTTGATGGCGAAAATGAATAGACTGTCGGGGTGTTGTTCAAGACGTATCTCAGGGTGAAAGCTTCGCGGACTCGATAGGTCGTAATAGAACCAAAAAGCGATTTCACTTGAAGTTCCGCATCATCTAATTTCATTATGCGAAGTGGTGTAGCTGTTGCGCGGAAACCGCCTTCAAAATCAACTCCGGGATCCCCTTTTAGTATTATATACTTCCCGTTTGCAGCAGTTCCTATTTTTGTGTCGTCAAACTCAAGTACCAACTCATCACTCAGGTAAAAAGGAGTATCCCTGACAATATCCGCTCTACCATCCACAAAACGTGTACTTTTTTGTGTGTCACGGGTGTATTGATCTTCCCAGTAAGTCTGGTCAGATCTGGCAGGAGATGCCCATGTCTTCCCCTGTAATTTATCCAGCGTGGAGCTTTGTCCATAAACGAAAGCGCCATTTGTAATACCTGTTAATACCAGCGCTACAATGTATAATAATCTCTTTTGCATATTATTTTATTTTTAAATTAATTCCAAATTCCTGAGATAACATATTTATATTTATCCTCCAATAAATGGCCGGGGGACACTTCCTGTAACTTTGAACGGCGGGAATCCATGAAAATTACATCCCCATTTTTTTTACACCCAACAATCAATATAGCATGAGTTGGTCTCAACACTACACCATCAGGAAATTGTATAAGCCCGCGTTCAGGCATCAGACTAGCCACAGCCTCATCAAACATTCCGGTTTGGTACAACCCATCCACCTCGAATGGAGTAAGAGGAATCGAGACCATAACTATACAATTCGCACCAATAATTGTACGATAATCCTTATCTACTAAAGAAGAATTTGTTCTAAAAGTAAAAGTCTCGAAAAAGATACTATTGAGCAGCTCCGGAGATACCCCTCCTGTATTATCAATTTTTTTATTGCTATAGACATCAATAAAGTTTTTGAAATATTCAGGGGTTTTATTTCCGCCATACAGTCTATTTGCGTACGCCCACGAATAGGGAATGCAAACCACGGAATTTGCAGGTTGTGTTCCCACTCCTGTCAGTATTTTTAGAAAATCCGCTTCTGCCCTGCCTCCGCTGAGTATATCGCCACCGCCTGGCGTAGGTGTGTAGTCTCTTCCAATACTTTGGGTAGCAGTTGTTCCGGCGCCTACGACTGTGGCTGTTCCTGCCGGCTTACTCTTATTCTGTTGTTGCGCCCTTATCCGCTCCATTGCCTGCTGGTATGCTATCCAATCCGCCCCTTGGCTTCCCTCTCGCCACGCTGTTTCTCTGGAGGCTGCGACTGCGGCAGCAGCATCAGGGCTGGGGGCGCCTTTGAAGTCGGTAGTAGGCTTGTACTCGGGATAGTCGTCCTTCAGCGGCTCTTCTGTCTTTTTCGGCTGCTCATCACTTTTATCCGGTATCGTTGTTGTTGTTACAATTGTCGTTATAAGAATACTTCCGTCAGCGAGATGTTCCTCCCTTACTTCTGTTGTTGTTACTGTTTTCTTATTCATTGTTTTCGCCCATGCGTAAATATCTTTAAGTCCCAGCAATGCGTTTAATTCTTTCTCAAACTGCCGATAGTCGGATTTCAACCACAATGAGGTTACATCATAACATTCGCCGTTCAGGTAACGTTTGGCGGCAACGGGATAATTGCCGTTTCCCAGTATGGTGAAGAGCGCTGTCCCGCTGAATTTGGTGTTGCGGTCGCCGTTGTTATACATGTTAGCTGCAATGTTGCTGCTTCTTGTTACGTTATCCTTGTCGGGAATAATGGTGATGAGGTAGCAGCCGTACTCTTTATCAGGCTCCTTCACCACAAGCAGCTTCTGTCCGAAGGCGGTGTAAGGGGCGCCCTTCTTCTGCACGCCTGCCGAATCGTACGTGATCATGTATGAACCTTCGTAATAGACATCGCTCACGATCGGCACATTGACACAGACGCTTGAGCCGTCTGCCGCGACAACCGCCTTGCTCCAGTCGGGCGCAAAATTGCCCGGATAAAGTCCTGCCATTTCTTCACTCAGATCCACTTCTGTTACATACGTTTCAAAGTAGTCGCGCGCATCCTGAACGGCGTTTGATAAAAGCTTGCCGCCGGCGTCTCTTTGCTCTTCATAATCTACATCGTCCTTGCATGCCGGACAGGAAATCAAAAGTAGTGATAAAATGGTTAGGTACCTAAAATTCCTCATATATAATTTTTAATATTGTTAATCGCAGACAAAATTATTTTTTTCTTTTTTTTAAAAGTCATTTTATTTATGTGAATTTTATGTGATTATTATGTGGTTTTATGTGAATATTATGTGGTAAAATACGGGTTAATTGAAAAATTTATGTTTATTTTGCAGATATAATTTAAAATTTCCACAACCGTGATAAAGAATAAATTGATCACTGCACGCAAAGAAAAAAATATGACTCAGAGTGATCTGGCTGATTTGCTGTTTATAAGCCAGTCTCAATATCAACGCAGGGAACGGGGAGAAATTCACATATCCGATGACGAGTGGATGCGTATGGCAAAATTTCTTGATAAAGAGGTAGAAGATATAAAAGAGGAAGAGAGTATTACCACCATTAATAATTACGATAATTATTCGGGGAACTATGCGGCAGGCGATAATTATTTCTACAATATCCCTGAATTTATAATGAAAAACCAGCAGGAATATATCGAAATATTGAAAGAAGAGATCAAGAAACTGAAAGAAGAAATCAGTTTTTTACGTAATACATTGGAAAACAAACATATTTAGAACCCTCTGCTCGCACTGATTGAAATAAAAGTATCAAATAAAACTTTTGTGTAAAAAACAAATGATACTTTCCTTAGTCCTGCAACTTCGTTATTGTTATGGCTATAATACCTAACAAAACATTTTGATTTACTGTGCTTTAAGTGTTTTTATATATTTTCCTAATAATACTTTATACGTGATAAAATACTACTCCCTCACTGCTTCGCCGGCAATATCGGCGAATACAATTAATTTGGCGCCGCCTTCGGTGTAAGCGGTTTTCATCTCTTCGATGCTTCGCAACGCGTCTTCCCACAGGTCGTTGTCGGCGGCAAGACAGGCGATGACGGTGCGCGTGGGGAGGAGCTCTTTTTCGTCGTCTTTGCTGCATCCCGTAAAGA
>Ga0099364_10013446_pt1 | contig 10977 bp, 11 predicted proteins | sample TergutTh196P3_FD_73070 | JGI IMG/M metagenome (GOLD analysis project Ga0099364, IMG submission 73070) | Microcerotermes parvus P3 segment gut microbial communities from Pointe-Noire, Republic of the Congo - Th196 P3 | ecosystem: Host-associated > Arthropoda: Insects > Digestive system > Gut ... | reverse complement strand
AACCCGGCATGTGATAATGGTTGGTACTTTTTACGCATGCGAGGACGCATGCTTTCCCATGTCTCGCAGGCGGGACGCCCGCGCTCCCATGGCAGGCATCCCGTCTGCATCAAAATGTACGGCCTTTCATGCCGGGAAATGTACAAACTCCAGCCGCCGGTTTACACCGACGGTAACACGCATTGTCCCGTGTAAGCAACAGTCGGTTCATGCGTAGAACCTAATATCATTTAAGTTAAAATGTTTTTTCCATTCACCGCATATAAGAAAGAAACTACTTTGAACCACTTCTAATAATTCGTTTAAATCAGTGTGTGGTATTCTGCTTTTGTTATGAGCAACAATACAGCCCCCATTTTTTGTAATCCACACCTTTGTAGCGTTCGGCGAAGGGTTTCCAACACATATATGTACGTGAATCGGTTCGCAGGTTTCGTCCGACCAAAAGAAAACAATATATCGTCCGACTCTAAACAGCTTTGGCAATATTCATTCCCCCTATTTCCGCATACTTAAAAAATGTGTGCGCTCCATTTTTGAGCAGTAGCTCAAAGTTATTTATTTCTTCATCAGTATATCCTTCTTTGATGATCCATTCATACGTTGGCAGGATGCATCTTGCCATATCAAAGCCATAAGGCTTAGGACGTTCAAAATGAACCTCAACGAATTTATCTTCTCCGTCGCCCATTAAATGTGAGTGCGTTATCAACGTTTCGTCTGTTAATGTCATATACGGGTACATCATACGATCTCCTTTTTTGTTTATTATATTAGCATTGTCTAATTATTCTCAATTACCTCTATTTCCTTCGCCGACAACCCATACAAACCGTAAACCATTCCGTCAATCTCCCTATCCGTACTCTCTATCTCCTCCGCAAGCCCGCGGCACTCCGCCTTGTGCTCGCCGAAATACTCTTCCCATTCATCCTGCTGTTTGAGGGAAAGCGTGATTTTTTGCTTTTTCAGTTCGGCTGCAAAATCCTTAAAATATAATTCATGGAAACGCTCTAATGCGGTAGTTATTTTTACATTTTCGAAATTGTCGGATAGGCGTTTTAAAAAGCGGCGGCGTTTGGTTTGTAAGTCGGCGTTGAGGGAAAGCATTTTATCGGCAAGGTCTATAAATGGTTGTTGTTTTTCTTTTGAAATTGCTTTTATCGGCAACTCTTTCAGTTGATAGCCTTTGATTTTAGGAAACAATAATTTATTGTCTGAATATTTCGCACTCCAATAGTTTTTTATCACAGACGAATTTAACAGACAAAGAATATATTTCAACTCGTAATCTTCAATTTTAGGATAAATGCTATACAATGTGTTTGAAGCAAGAATATTTTTCTTGCACATTCCAACAATAGGAATTTGTCCTATTTGGCGAACTACAAGTCTTTCTTGTTTGTAAACATTCCAATCGCCACCGCTTTTAATATTGCGTTCAGTGTAGTTGAAGTATTTATTAGGGATTGAGTATGAAAATGAAAAAATATCGCCACCATCTATTATTTCCAAATACTGTTCATCTTTTTTTGTTTCAGAAATTGAACTTTTTCTATCAAATGCTTGTATTCCAAAATAAGTATTGCATATTTCATTCAAAGCAACACATTCAGAAAAATCTGCCTTAAAGTCGGCATTCATATTGAAAACGCAATCTATGCCACTATTCCATTCGTTTTGTTCTTTTGTTCCGATTATTTCAAATGAACTGTTTGTGTTTTTCTGCAAAATTATTGAGTTTCCTGTCTTTTTTTGCTTGCTTAAAATAATTGTGGCAACATCTACACTTGCATCAGCAAAAACATTTTCTTCGTGTTGAACTAAATAGTCAATGGTTGTGCTGTCTAAAATGAATTTTCTTAATAGCTTAATATATTTGTTTGTCAAATAAGTGTTTGGTGTAATATATCCAAGTTTTCCATTTTGTTTTAGCAATTTTATTCCTTGCTCAAAAAACAAATGAAATAAGTCTATTTTATAACTTGCAACTTTAAATTGTTTGTAGTAACTTAAAATATTTTCGGGCGTATTAGATGGTTGGCAAAGCACATACGGCGGATTCCCAATCACCACATCAAACCCGCCATTCTCAAACACCTGCGGAAACTCCTTCTTCCAATCGAACGCTTTTTCTCCCGCAACGCCAACGTCATCAATCAGCGAATTTCCGCATTTGATGTTGTCGTTTAACGAGTTTAGTTTTCTGTGCGGTTTTGCGGTTCGAAGCCATAGGGCGAGTTTGGCTATTTCTACGCTTTCTTCGTTTATGTCCACGCCGTAAAGGTTGTTTTCCAATATATCCTTTTCAATTCCGTCGAGCAGGCTATATTGTCCTTTGTATATTTTGGCGCGCATTTCGTCTATCAACCGGTGTTCCGTTATCAGAAAGTCGAGCGCGGCGTTCAGGAACGCGCCGCTGCCGCAGGCAGGGTCGCAAATGGTCAGTGACAGCAGCCAGGCGCGGTAGTCGAAGAGTTTTTGTTCGAGTTTGCGCTTTGCGGTTTGGGCGTGTTTTTTGTCCGGCGAGTATTCGGTTTCGTCTATTTCAAGTTCAGTTTTTTTGTCGGCGCACAGTTTTCCCAACGTGTTGTTTACTATGTATGCGGTGATGTATCGCGGGGTGTAGAACACGCCGTCTTTTTTACGCCTGGAGACCGCGGGGCTTCCGGAGCTTAACAGCGCGTTTGTAACCTCCTCTATCTCGTTTAGCGAGTTTTCAAAAATGTGTCCGAGAATGTTTACGTCCACATCGCTTGAAAAATCATAGCGGCTTATGGTCAGCAGGTGCGGGAGCAGCGCCTCGTCTGAAATTTCCACGCCGTCAAGAACTTCGTCGGGGACGAACAGCCCGCCGTTGTAGGCGAAGACCTCGTGTTTTTTGCCTTTGAAGCCGGTGTTCATATAGCCGAAATATTTTTTTAAGCGGTCGTACAGTGGCTTGTATTCGTCTAAATCTTTGAGCGATTCCCATTGTTTGATGATTTCCGCAATGGAGTTGGGAGGCAGGAGTCCGCCATCTTCGGCGAACAGGATGAATAGTATCCGATCCAACAATTTTTGCGATTTTTTGAATAGCGTCAATTGGTCGTGCTGCGGATTGCGCTCCGTTAAATCGGCGAACAGCGCGCGTTTGAAAGCGGCGTATTCCTTGTACAACTGTTTGGTGACTTGGTCTTCGCTTTGCGTTGACTCGTTTTTGATTTGCCGGGGCAGGTTTGCCGCGATATTGCCGTAGTCCAGGCAGAGCCACAGCACGGCAAACTCTTCCCGGTTAAGCGAAAACAGGTTAAACTCGATAAAATCAATCGCGTTGTCGATATAGAAGCGCAGTTTTTCAAAATTGGAGATGACGACGTAGGAGGCGTTCCTGTTGTTGTTTTTGTAGCCGAACGCTTGCGTTTCAACGGATTTCAGGTCGGTTGTTTTGCCGTCCTTGAGTTCGATGACGCCTGTAACGTCGTTATCGACAAGGATTGCGCCGTCGGCTTTTCTTTGATCCGCAACGTTTTTGCGTTCCAGAACCAGGTTGTAGCGCGGTTCCGGTTTGAGCGTATAGCCCAGGATTTTCACAAAAAGCGCCCGCAGGAAGCCTTCCTGAAATTCTTCTTCTCTGCAGTTTCGGATATTCTCCTGTATTTCGGGATTATGGAAATACGCGGCGTACTTCCTGTAAGCGTCCGCGACTTTGTCGTCCGTCCCTTTCAAGTATTTTCTGAGAATCGAATTTTGAAACAGTCCGGACATGGCAATTTTCCCGTGTTTTGAAATAACCATTAACCCGGATATTTCACCAATGAGGGCGCGGATTATCGCGCGCGCCATCCGCAGACGTAAAATCAGAGAGCGTTATTATTTATAATTTGACGGTACTTTTCCAGAAAATCGTCCAGTGTAAGCAAACGCTTTGCAACGTCAAGCGCGGCCGCGCCTTTTTCTATAACCACCAGCCTGTCGGCCAGTTCATAGCCCAGCGCCAGATCGTGCAGCGTCATAACGCAGGTCTTTCCTTCAGACGTTGCCCGGCGGATATAATTTTCCAAAACTTCCAATCCGATTTGATCCAGCCCGGTAAAAGGCTCGTCCAGCAGTAAAATCGAGGGATCGTGCAGGAACGCCCGCGCGATTGCCAAGCGCTGCTGCATTCCGCGCGAATAATTGCGCACAGGCTCAAGCTCGCGCCCCACAAGCCCCACGGCTTCCATGCGGCGCATCAGCGCGTCATCGCCCACGGGGGCCGCGGGGTCCACGGGATCCACGGACGCGTTCATCAGCCCGGCGAAAAAACGCAGGTTTTCAAGCGCCGTCAGGTCGGGATACAAAGACATGCCGTGCGAAAGGTATCCGATGGCACCGCGCGCGAATCGCGGCGTTTTACCGTCGGGGAAACTGATTTTGAAATTCCCCGACGAAGGGCGCGTAAGTCCCGCAAGGATGCGCAGGAAGGTGGTCTTTCCCGCGCCGTTCCTGCCGAAAACGGCTACGCATTCTCCAGCGCCTATATCCAGGTTCAGGTCGCGCAGCGCCGTCGAGCGGCCGTAGTATTTAGTCAGATTCCGGACCGCCAATCCGGATATCATGGTTTTTCGTCGGGCGTCACGGACAACGGCTCCGAAACCGGCCCGCGCTCAGGCCGTTTAAGCGCGAACAGCAGCGAAAGAATAAAAAGCGTCAGAATCATGGCGCCTATTGTAAGCGCGTTTCTGCCGACGACGCCGTCCATGGCAATGATGGTTGTCTCGCCGAATTCATGCGCGTGTTCCATTGACGCTACCGGAGTTCCGCCGGCAAAAGTCCATGTCGCCGCGTCGCCCGCCTTGACTGCGCCGAAAGTATAAACCGCGAAATTTTCCGCCGCGTATTCCTCCGTCATCCTGAGACCGTCGCCGGAAAGCGTCATGTCGAACGGGATTACGCCGACGGGAAATTCCGGAATATCCTGGAAGAATTTTTTCTCGTAAACATACCTGCCGTCAGTGTACGGCAGCTCCTGGTGAACTTCAAAGATCGTATCGCCGGGACGCAGCGGGTACAGGCTGTAGTAGCTTTCGCCGTCCGCGCTCTCCAGCGCCGACTGCGTCAGGGGCATTTCCGAACCGGGAGCGGTTATCCTGAACCGGGGCGGTTCCAGGATGCCCGGCGCCTTGGAAACGCGGAAATTTCCCTCCGGATTCATATAAACCCGCGGCGGGCTTGCGCTGTTGACGATCACAACGGTTTCTATCGCGTGCAGGTGATCGTCCGCCAGTTGGAACGCGATATTCGCCGTTTCAACGCGAATGTCCGCCATGGACGTCGTCGGTTCGTAAACATCAATATCCAGGTGGGCTTTCCCGTTCGCGTCAAATCTCAGATGTCCCTGGTAATTCACACCCTTATAAATTGCCCGCAGCAGCAGGGGCATGGCGTCGGGCAGTCCTTCAATCCGGAACATCCCGCGCGCGTCCGTCGTCGCGGTTTTTATGATGTCCATGCCGCCTGAAAGTATAAGTACTTCCAGTTCGGTATTTCCGGCGACGATGGCCGGATCCGTCCGGTTGACGAGCCGTCCCTCGGCTACACCGCGATCCTGCGCCGTCGCCGTCATGGCCGCCATGGCCGCCGCCGCAAGCAACATTAAAAAAAGGTAAACGCGTCTCATTTTCATCTTTCTTCGTACAGGATTTTCCCCACGCGATCTATATGGGCTTTCAGGTCGGGGTTTGACAATTTGTCGTAAATTGAAACATCGACAAGGTAGGGTATATCCGAGTCGTCAAAATCACCGGCGATGCGCAAAAGATCGGAGCGGACGAAAGCATCCTTCGTTTTGAGCGACAGGTCAATGTCCGAACCGTCCCGATAATTTCCTTTCGCCCGGCTGCCGTAGAGAACGACCTGCCTGATGCCCGGATATTTCCTGAAAATGGAATGCAGTGTGTCAATAGTCCTGTCGGTCAACCCGTATTTCATGTTATTTTGATCATTTTTTCCGTAAACATACTGAATTGGAAATAATAGCTATTTATTATTTCGGCGGCCAAATCCTTTGCCGTCTCTTCGTCATAAGAATGAGAAGCAAGGTTGCGGTCTTTTATCATATCCATCCAGACTTGCCCATCCTTAATAAGCCCGTTATTGAATGCCTGCCTGATCGCCCCCTTGCTGCCGATAATGCCGGTAACTCCCTGTCCCTCAAGATAGTCCTTCATTACATTCCAGGCCAGCTCGAAAGTAAATTCAAAGCCCTGTATCATTCCCTGTTTTTCAAGATCCGTCAATTCTCGCGCCTTTGCAAGCTCGACGGCGTTTTTCAGGGTGACAAGCGCCTTTTTATAGTTTTGAAACCGCTGTTTCCAGCGTATATCCATGTTCATCTCAAACCCGCAAACGCGCGCCGCAGTCCGCGCAGAATTTTTTTTCCGGAATGGATTTCGCGCCGCATGCCGGACAGGCATCCGCCTTATCGTCCGGTTCCGGCTTTATCGCGGGAGCGTTCAGCGCATCCAGTTTTTGAAGAATCTCCACCGCTTCGCTTTTATATTCCGCTTCGAGCTGTTGGAAATCGGCTTCGGCGAGCCGCCCCATTTTGTATTCGAATTCAAGTTCCCTGATATTGCGATATACGGCTGTTTTTCGGGCAGCCAGATAATCCGCGTCCGTTTCCGTCGGCGGCGCGGTCTGCCTGTCGTCAGGCGCGGCGGCATTATCGAAGGTTTTTGCAAACAGCGGCCACAGGGCGTAACCGCCCGCCGCCAGCGTTAGAATTACACATGAAATCAACATTATTCTCGATCCACCTGCTTACTCACGTTACGGTCCCTGCTGCGGGACTACTGTGTTACTACAGTACCGGGTTGCATACTGCCATCCGCCGGTTACGCGCTTCGCGCTCCACACGACGGTTACTCACATTACGGTCCCTGCGGGACCTTTGAACGCGGGCATACGCCCGCTTTTATCTCTACTGTGATTACTTACTACGTACCGGGTTGCATACTCCCGACCGGGTTAATCCTGACTGCGCTGCCCGCGCCTTCCTAAGGCGATCAGCGTTCCCAGGAACATGAGCGCCGAACCGGTCCAGACCCAGAAGACCAGCGGATTGACGCGCGCCTTGATCTCGCAACGCATATCTTCCGTCATGCCGGTAAAAACCACGTACAGATCTTCCCTGGGCGTACTGTAAATCCCGATCTCCGTCGTTGACTGATCGCCGTCGTAAACGCGCCTTTCGGACTTCAGGGTTTTAATCAGCCTGCCGTTTTTATATGCCTCAACGTGCAGTTCTCCGAATTGGTAATCTTCAGTCCGGCCTTCTCGCATTCCGGCCATTTTCAACGTATAAGCGCCGACGCGCATCTCGTCGCCGGTTCGCATGTATCCCGTGGCTTCCTCGTTGAACGCGTTGCCCGCAAAACCGATGAAAAGCAGCGCTACGGCGAAATGCGCGATATAGCCGCCGTAACGCCGTTTGTTGCCGCCGACAAGCCGCCATAACGCGAGCGGAAAGCTTTCGCCGCTCGCGCGCCCGCGCGCCCGCGCGCCGCGGTAAAACTCTTCAATAACGGCCGCTAGAACGAAGGCGCAAAGCGCAAGGCAGACCAGGGCGTAAAAATCGCGCATACCGCCGATCACAAGACCGGCAAATACCGCGACCGCCGCGACCGCCGGACGCAGAAACGATTTCTTTATGCTTGCCGCCGGGGTTTTGCGCCAGGCGAAAAGCGGGCCGGCGCCCGTGAAAAACAAAAGCATCAGGCCGACGGGAATGTTGATTTTATTGAAAAAGACAGGGCCGACGGAAATTTTGACGCCGCGAATCCATTCGGAGAAAACCGGGAACATCGTTCCCCAGAAAACCGCGAAGCAGGCTGCGACAAGTATCAGGTTGTTGAAAAGAAAGGCGCTCTCGCGTGAAGTCATCGAATCGAGCCGCCGTTCGCCGCGCAGATATTCCCGGCGATCCATAATCAGTATCAGGCTCGCGCCGAATACGACGACAATATAATAGATGAAGAATTTTCCGATGTTCGAATCGTCGAAGGCGTGTACCGAGTTGACGATGCCGCTGCGGGTCAGGAACGTGCCGAAAATGCAAAGCAGGTAGGTGGCGGCAATGAGAACCATGTTCCAGATTTTGAGCATCCCGCGGCGCTCCTGCACGATGACCGAATGCAGAAACGCCGTCGCCATAAGCCACGGCATAAGCGCGGCGTTTTCCACGGGATCCCATCCCCAGTAACCTCCCCAGCCGAGGACGACATAAGCCCATTTCCCGCCGACGATGAGGCCGACGCCCAAAAAAAGCCACGTCCACAGCGTCCATCGTCGCGTGGCGCGAATCCAGATTTCTCCCCGCTGACGGGTCGCGAGCGCGCCGACGGCGAAGGCGAACGGAACCATGAAGCCTATGTAACCCAAGTAAAGAATGGGAGGGTGTATAACCATTGCCCAGTATTGCAAAAGCGGATTAAGTCCCTGGCCGTCCACCGGTATGAAAGGCTGCGTCGAACCGTCGGGGAACACCCGTACCAGTTCCTGAAACGGGTTGGAAAGGAAAATGCTCAACGACAGAAAGAAGCTGAGATTCACCATCAGGACGGCCAGCACGTACGGCATCATGTCCCGGTTTCGATCACGGTTTTGCCATAGCACGATTACATTCATCACCGCGGCGAAAAACACCCACAGCAGCATGGAACCGTCATGCCCGCCCCAGATGGCGCTGATTTTATAAATCACGTGAAGCGACCGGCTGCTTGAAGTCGCCACGTGCGCGATGGAAAAATCGTCGGCCAGCAGCAGGTACAAAAGAGAGAAAAACGCGAGCGTAACGCATCCGGCGGCGGCGTATGCCGCGCGTTCCGCGCTCCGGACGACGCTTTCACGCTGCCCGGAAGCTCCCGCGAGCGAAGCGATTAAAGCGTAGAGCGACAAACAGAGGGCTAAAAGAGTGCAGAAATTACCAAAATCAGCCATGGGAAATCCGGGTTAAGACACGGTTCTCGCGTCGTATTCGACTTCGTATTTTGACGCGCATTTGGCCTCGATATGGCGGGCGTTGAAAACGCCGTCGGCGTCCAGTTTTCCCTCGACGAGCGCCTTTGAGCCGTCTTTGAAGGTATCTGGAATGATGCCGCCGCCGGTGTAGCGAACCCGGATATTGGTTTTGGCTCCGGCAATGACAAATTCCAGTTGCGGTCCGGAACGGTTTATGGAACCGGCGACCACATCTCCGGCCAGTTTCAGCGTTTTACCGTCGAAGTCGTCTTTCATTGTGATGAATTCATCAACGGTAATGTAGTATGCCTTGCTTTCCTGAAACCCCGCAAAGCCGAGCCATGCCAGCGCCGCGATGATGATCGCGCCGCCCGTGATGAATTTTGTCTTTGCCGCCATTTCCACGCTCCGATTTATTATAATATTGTTACAGTCGCCGCGCGGCGACCGTAACAATCAATCGCTTGAAAACTACTTTGGGAACTGCCCGATGGTCGTAGTGAGAATCGCTTTCTGTCCGGGGCGCAGATTAAACGATTTGGCGATCTGCGCCGGATCGATCATCGCCCGCAGAATACAGGCCAATCCTTCGGAAGCGCAGTAAAGATAAACATTCTGCGCGATTGCGGAGGCGTTGGCAAAAGTCCACGTCTCGCCGACGTCCTCGCCTTCCCATTTCATTCCGCCGGTTTTTTCCATGTCGGCGACATAGACAAGGCTGACAGGCGCCGTTTTCGCAAAATCCTGTTTCATCATACCCGCGCCTTCAAGCCCTGAACTCGCCCGCACGTCTTCCTTTTTAATGACATTAAGGCTGTGAGCTACGGCATCATAGAGGAACAATCCGTCCGAAGTGGCAACGTATATATCTACGTTATTCCATCCGGCGGCCGTTGGTGCGGTGCGCATATTCCCTCTTTCCCGGTTCACGCCATTGGCGGCCCAAAGCAGATTGGACAACTGCTGCTGCGTCAGATTAACCGCCGGCCCGAAACCGCCGCGCATACTCTGCCTCAGTTTCAGCGCCTCCATGAGCGGTTTTCCGCCGCTGGTCTGAGGCGCGGGCAGCTTGACAACATCGCTCTGCGCCGATGAAAAGCCCGGGTTTATCAGTAAAAACAAGCCCGCGATCACGCCTGCAATAATAATTCTTTTCATTTTTGTCTCCTTAATTCAGTTTTATATAGTCCTTAACAGTCCCTGAATATCGTATCATTATGACATTTATCACGCCGTATTGTACGGGAAAATTCCGTTATTTCATACTCCGAACGGCACAAATTGCATAAAAAATAAAAAAAATATGATTTTTCACTAAAGGAATTTTTCTCGTGAACGATAAGCGCCCCGAACAATAACAATTCAGATAGCGAACGGAAGGGAATGGATTTCCTTTCTTTTCGCGCTCCCATCCCGCGAGCCGAATGGTTCGACGCGTGGAATGGGAATTTTGCTTGAGAGATCAAGGAGGAATTTACCATGGGATCTTTTAGTGTTCTCAACAACATACCTTCCATTAACGGACAAAACGCGCTTACAGTAAACAACCTCAATCTTGCCAGAACGCTCAACCGTTTATCTACGGGCGCGCGGATCAATTCCGGCGCGGACGACGCCGCCGGTCTCCAGATTGCCGACAGCCTGCGCGGTAACGTAATGGCGTTGAATCAGGCCATCAGAAACGCGAACGACGGCATCAGCGTACTGCAGATCGCCGACGGCGCCTTGAAGCAGGTTACCGACCTTCTCTGGCGCGCGGTAACGCTGGCCGAGCAGGCCGAGAGCGAAATCATCAGCTCTACCGGCAAACAGGCTCTGCAACAGGAATATATGCAGATCCAGGATGAAATCAACCGGATCGGCACGGATACCAATTTCAACGGCCAGAGTCTCTTCGGGTCGAATGTTTTTAACTCTGTTTCAACCGGCGATAAATTGGATATTTTCGTGGGCGATCTTACCGCGAGAAGCTATATCAGCGTTTCCATTGGCGCG
>Ga0099364_10013445_pt1 | contig 10977 bp, 10 predicted proteins | sample TergutTh196P3_FD_73070 | JGI IMG/M metagenome (GOLD analysis project Ga0099364, IMG submission 73070) | Microcerotermes parvus P3 segment gut microbial communities from Pointe-Noire, Republic of the Congo - Th196 P3 | ecosystem: Host-associated > Arthropoda: Insects > Digestive system > Gut ... | reverse complement strand
TGTTTTGTGCTAATTTTCGGGAATGGCATAAAAGATACGCCGATTGGACTATTTCTAAAAGTTTTTCGTTGTTCCAAGGTTTTAAAACAAAATCCAATGCACCCATTTTTATTGCATTGACTGCCAGAGTGATATCCCCGTATGCGGTTATCATAATCACTCCTATTTCAGGTTTTATTTCTATAACTCTTTGTAGCCAATATATACCTTCGTTTCCTGTGTTTAAACCTGCTGTGAAGTTCATATCGAGCAGCAATATGTCGTAGTTATCGGCAGAAACTTCATTTATAAGCAGTTTGGGGGAGGACAACGTTTTTACTTTGTGGCATTTTGGGGTCAAAAGGAGTTCCAACGCTGACAAAACGCTCTGATTATCATCGACTATCAATATTTTTGCGTTTTTCATAACAACAAAAATTAAGGAATTTTAATTTTGTACTCAGTTTTTACCTTTCCTTGTGTAATTGAGTTTAATTTCCCTCTAATCAACCGCTTACGTAATGGCGACAAATAGTCTATATAAAATTTTCCTTCTGGATGGTCGTATTCGTTTTGTATTATTCTTGCTCTTTGATCGTTGTAGATTTCGTCTTGCTGTTGGAAATTTTCGTCCATATAAACTACTCTTATACGTTTTCGACGTGCCACATCTTCTCTGATAGTTGGAAGACTAAGGCAGCCTTCATCTTGGATGATGCGTTCGCCGTCTTCCTCAATTATTTCGGCATTGATGAAAGTTTTTTTAAAACCTTTTAATTCGGGGTGGTCTTCGGCAAGTAGTTCGCCGTCAATAACAAAAATCCGTATGGACAAGCCTATCTGCGGTGCGGCTAATCCAACTCCGTCTGTTTTATACATGGTTTCCCACATATCTTCTATTATTCGGGATAATTCGGGATAATTGGCATCTATTTTTTCCGCTTTCTTACGAAGTATCGGATGTCCGTAAACAAAAATGGGATGTATCATCGCTTATGTTTTAAATTACTGTTTTCTAAATAGGACTGAAGAATAATTGTTGCACTAATTTTATCTATCAACGCTTTGTTTTGCCGTTTCATTTTTTTCACGCCTCCGTCAATCATCGTTTGAAAAGCAATTTTGCTCGTAAATCGTTCATCTGTCCATTCAATCGGAATGTGCGGAAATTTATTTTTCAAACTCTGCACAAACGGACGGATATATTTCATGGATTCCGATTCTCCTCCACTCGTATTGCACGCATAACCTACCACAAAAAGCGCAACGCTCTCTTTTGTCAAATAATCTTCCAAAAAAGGCAAAACTTCCTGGACTTGCAGAGTTGTCAAGCCATTCGCAATGATTCTTTCTCGGTCGGTTGCCGCTATTCCTACTCTTTTTTTGCCTACGTCAAATGCAATTATTCTTTCCATATCTATTTTTTGGGGCGCAAAATTAATAGTTTTTTTTTTGTTTTTTAGATAACAACAAAAAAAATCGAAAAAAATAAATCTTTTTTCATATTAAAAATTTTTCAATTTTTGAAAAAACATTTTGTAAATCCCGGAATTTGTTCTACCTTTGCAGCCCAAAAAAATGGGAAATATCGTGTGATGGGAGATTAAGAACATCATCATTCGAAACTTAATTTTGAGTAACACAAATTTTTTAAAAATGCAAAAAATTGAAATTAAGGCGTTTAAACGCCAAGATGTAGGTAAAAAATCTACAAAAAAACTTAGAAGAGAAAGCAACGTACCCGGAGTTTTGTACGGTGGCACTGAGAATGTTCACTTTTTCACAGGTGAAAACGAACTGAAAAAAATAATCTATACGCCAAGCGTATATCTTGTAGAACTGAACGTCGAAAACACTAAGTATGACGCTGTAATCAAAGACCTTCAATTTCATCCTGTGGGCGACAACTTGTTGCATATAGATTTTCTTCAAATCTTTGAAGATAAGCCTGTTACTATCGAAATACCGATAAAAGTCGAAGGGCTTGCAGAAGGTGTTAAAGCAGGTGGAAAATTACAGATAGGACAAAGAAAACTTTTGGTAAGGGGGTTGTCCAAAGATTTACCTGACGAATTGAAAGTTGACGTGTCTGCATTGGGACTTGGCAAAAGTATTTTGGTCGGAGAAGTAAGCTATCCTGATTTAGAACTTCTCAACGCAAAAAATTCAGTCATCGTTTCGGTTAAATTGACCAGAGCCGCACGGGCAGCAACTCCGCAGCAAGAAAAATAATGTTCAATTTTTTTTTCAATAAAAAAGCCAAAGAGAATAATATAGAGCCCGAGATGAAATTTCTCATTACAGGTCTGGGTAACATAGGCAGCGAATATGCACATACTCGGCACAATATCGGTTTCGATATATTAGACGCTTTTGCAAAAGAGGTTTCAATCAATTTTGAAGCGGCACGATACGGCGCAGTTGCTGAGTATAAGTTCAAAGGAAAAATTTTGCTGTTTATGAAGCCTGCTACTTATATGAATCTCAGCGGAAAAGCAGTCAATTATTGGCTAAAAAAAGAAAGTATCAGGGAGGAAAATCTTCTGATTATTAATGATGATATTGCGTTGCCATTCGGGAGATTACGTCTGAAACCGCACGGTAGCGACGCGGGACACAACGGTCTGAAAAGCATACAAGAAACATTGGGACATAATAAATTTGCAAGACTGAGATTTGGTATTGGCGATAATTTTAATCAAGGACGGCAAATTAACTACGTACTTGGACATTGGACCGAAGACGAAGTCGCAGCACTACCCGAAAGAATTTCCCAAGCTTGCGAAATAATCAAAAGCTTCGTAACCATCGGGACAGAAAGAACAATGAACTTATTTAACAATAAATAAAATTGGTCAGGATAGACAAATATTTGTGGGCTGTAAGGCTTTTCAAAACAAGGACGCTTGCCTCGGAAGCATGTAAAAAAGAGCGGGTACTTATCGGCGGGAAACCTGTAAAGGCTTCGCGGGTAATTAATATTAACGATATTTTTTCCATTAAAGAGCCTCCAACGTTCCGAGAATATAAAATTCTTAATGTTTCCGAAAAACGAATGGGCGCAAAATTAGTTCCCGATTTTCTGCAAGAGATTACCTCCGAAGAGAACTTAGAAGTGCTCAAACTAACGAAACTTGCAAATAAACTGAACCGCCCACACGGCGCAGGAAGACCGACAAAAAAAGAGAGACGTGAATTGGATAGAGTGGTTTTAAATCAAATATAACAAAAAATATTATTTATACTTAACTTATTTATTTTATGGAAAATACAGAAAAAGAAATTGCGTTACAACTATTGAAAATAAAAGCAATAAAACTCAGTCCTAATGCACCTTTCACGTGGGCTTCGGGCTTACTTTCGCCTATTTATTGCGACAATAGAAAAACTTTATCTTATCCTGATATCAGAAATTTTATAAAAAAACAATTTGCACGGCTTATAAAAGAAAAATATCCAGATGTAGAGGTAATTGCAGGTGTAGCAACCGGTGCAATAGCACACGGAGCCATTGTTGCGGATTTGTTGGAAAAACCTTTTGTTTATATTCGTTCTGCCCCAAAAGGACATGGGCTTGAAAATTTGATAGAAGGCGACTTAAACCCCGAACAAAAAGTCGTTGTAATAGAAGACCTTATATCTACCGGAGGAAGTAGTCTCAAAGCAGTAGAAGCCGTCAAAAATGCAGGCGCAACAGTTTTAGGAATGGTGGCTATTTTCACTTATGGTTTCCAAACAGCAAGCAATAACTTTGCATCGGCAAACGTGGAACTGACTACATTAAGCAATTATAAAACATTGTTAGAGGTAGCCTCCGAAACAGGATATATATCAAAAAATGATATAAAAACTTTGGAAGAGTGGAGTATATCATAAAAAAATATTAATTTTGCAGTTTTATTTTCAAATATTATTTTTTTTGTATGAAAATTTCTATAAAAAAATATTCAAAAACGGGCTACAGAGTCTTTATTTTTTTGGTTGCGGCTGGTATGGTTTTATATGTTTTGCCGCGTCAGGGAAAATTCAGATACGAATATTCACAAGGAAAACCGTGGCGACACGAAACTTTAATAGCACCTTTCGACTTTCCTGTTTACAAAAATCAAACCGAACTGAAAAATGAAAGAGATTTGGTTTTGAAAAATCTTAAACCATATTTTATTTCAGATGAATCCATCGGACAAAAAACAATCGAAATTTTTCAAAAAGATTTTAATTTAATAATTGCTGAAATGTCCGAAAAATTTCCGTTTGTAGAAACAGTTTTACGTGGAACCAACAACACATTTATTCAAGAGATTGAAAAAAAGAGCGTAGAACTGTTGCAAAATATTTACCGACAAGGATTATTGGAAATCCCCGAAGAAATACCTGATATTAACTCTTTTTCGGTTATTATGGTAGTCAAAAATAATTTTGCAGAGCCGTATGAAGCAGAAAATTTTTTCAACTATCAAACTGCTTACAAATATGTTACCTCTGGGCTTGTTGAATATATTATAAAAAACTCAAAGGCAAAACAGGAAGAAACGGAAAGTTTTATTAGTGAATTACATTTTAACAAATACCTGAAATCCAATGTTATATTTGATGAAGAGCGCACTGAAAACGAAAAGCAAAATATTTTAAGAAATATAAGTTTAACATCAGGGTTGATAGTTTCCGGTCAGCGGATAATAGACACAGGCGAAATAATAAATGATGAGACAGGAAAAATACTTGATTCTCTGAAAATGGAGTATGAGTCAAGACTTGGGAAAGGGCGCGGAGCAACCTACATTCTTTTGGGACAAGGCACTTTGATTTTAGTGATTTTTTTACTGATTTATTTCTTTATTTTTGTTTTCCGAAAAAATGTTTACGATAATTTCGCTTCGGTTTTGTTCTTAATGCTTGTAACCGTTTTGATGGTTATGCTCGCTCGTTTGTCTCAAACTTCCGACAGCATGTCGCTTTATATTATTCCATTCGCAATATTGCCGCTGTTAGTGCGAATATTTTTGGATTCACGCTTGGCATTTTTTTTTCATGTGGTAATTATGCTATTATGCGCCCATTTTTCAAACAACAGCTTTGAGTTTGTTATTCTTCAGATACCGATAGGAATAGTGGCTATTGTTAGCCTTTACAAAATGGTAAGGCGGTCACAGCTTGTGAAATCGGCTTTTTTTATTATTTTGACTTATTCATTGATATACACGGGATTAGCTTTATGGCAGGAAGGAGATATTACTCGAATCAATTACAAAATGTATGGTCATTTTGCAATTAACGGAGGTTTTGTGCTTTTGGTTTATCCGCTTATATATATTTTCGAAAAAATTTTCGGCTTCCTTTCAGATGTAACATTAGTCGAATTGTCAGACACCAACCATCCGTTACTGCGAAAAATGGCAGAAAATGCACCCGGTACGTTTCAACATTCTGTTCAAGTAGCTAATTTAGCACAGGAAGCAGTCTATAAAATTGGAGGAAATCCGCTATTGGTAAGGGCAGGAGCAATGTATCACGACATCGGAAAAATGGAAACACCAATGTTTTTTACTGAAAATCAGGCAGGTAGAATAAATCCTCATAATGGAATGCCGTTCGAAGAAAGTGCTCAAATAATAATTCATCATGCCGAAATAGGAGCAAAAATGGCGCAAAAAGCAAATATTCCCTCCCAAATCGTTGATTTTATTATGACACATCACGGTACGGCAAAAACAAAATATTTTTATAACTCTCATATCAACGCATTCCCTGACGAACCTGTTGATGTCAGTGCTTTTACATATCCTGGTCCATCTCCTTTCAGCATTGAAACAGCCGTATTGATGATGGCAGATTCCGTAGAAGCGGCTTCAAGAAGCATCAAAGTATATACGGACGACGAAATTGATAAATTAGTTGAAAAAATTATTGACACACAAATTGCAGATAATCAATTCATTAATTCACCAATCACCTTTAAAAATATTACTGAAATAAAAGAAATATTCAAAAGTAAACTGAAAAATATTTACCATACCCGAATTGAATATCCTACGTTAAGAAAAAAAAGTTGAAAAAATTTGTAACTATTCAGGTTTGCTCATATATCAAATAATTAACATTAACAAAAACGACAATTTGAAACGCACCCTCTTTTATTAAATAAATATTTTCATAAAAATTTTTCACGTTTGTGTATAATTATTTGAAAATTTTATCTATTTTTGCACCGAATTTTAAATTAAAAAATATTGACGATTTCAATGAAAAAAGTTTATTTATTTGTAGTTCCAATTATTTTACTGTCTGTTAGTTGCAGGCAGCCACAAAATTATTCAGTTTCGGCGTTTCATCTATTATTACAGGTAACTGATTCCATTGTTCCTTATAAGGAATTAGAGGAATTTATAAGACCTTACCACGATTCATTGACATCTTATTTGAATAGGAAAATAGGAGTAAATGAAATTGAACTAAAAAGTTTTAAGCCCGATAGTCCGCTATCAGGGCTTATAGCAGATATTATGCTTGAAAAAGGACGCGAATTATTGCTTTCGGTGAACGAGTCTGAATACAATCTTCCGTCAATAGCCATAATTAATACAGGCGGAGTGCGTGCTGCATTAAAAAAAGGTGATGTAACTGTAAAAGACATTTATGAAATCTTACCTTTTGAGAATATGCTTGTTGCATTATTGATGACAGGCGAAGATATGGAAGACCTATTCAAACATTTAGCTCGTTCCCACGGGGACGGACTATCCGGCGCAACCTGCGACTTTACCACCTCTGGAATGGAAAATATCATGGTCAACGGTGAAAAATTCAGCAAAGACAAACAATATTGGGTCTTTGCACCTGATTATCTGGCTGCGGGAGGAAACCGTTACGTTGTTTTCAGCAAAGCGTTAAAACAAATTGAATCTGACCTAAAATTAAGAGAAATAGTTATTGAATATATCAACAACCTGAATGACAACAACAGACCTTTGTGCCATATTCATAACACAAGAATCAACGATATAAGAAATGAAACAAAATAATTATGTATAATCGCCGAAATTTTATAAGAACAGTTTTAGCAGGAACGACCTTTTTGTCTTTACCCGTTTCGATGGCTGCATTTTCGTGGAAACAGCCGATTAGAATAGTTTTGCTGCATACCAACGATACTCATAGCAGTATCGACCCACTTCCGCCAGACGACCCATTTTATCCAAATATGGGTGGCGTAGCCCGTAGAGCCGCTTTGATTAGTAAAATACGTTCCGAAAACCAACACGTTTTGCTATTCGATTCTGGCGATATATTTCAAGGAACTCCATATTTTAACTTTTTTGGTGGTAAAGTTCAATTAGAACTGATGTCTAAAATGAAATATGACGCTGCCTGTCCCGGAAACCACGAATTTGATAACGGCATCGACTATTTTGCCGATGCGATACAATATGCCTCTTTTCCTTTTGTGAATTGCAATTATGACGTATCTGAAACTTCTTTGGACGGAAAATTCCATAAATGGTTGATTATCAAAAAGGGAGGGCTGAAAATTGGAATTATTGGACTTGGAATAAATCTTTCAGGATTGGTTTCGGAGGCAAATTACAAAGGATTGATATACAACAACCCCATAACGGAAGGGGAAACTATGGCAAAAATGCTGAAAGAAGAGCAAAAATGCAATATGGTCATAGCACTCACACACTTAGGTTTTGAAATGAGAAGAGATGCAGATGATAAAAAACTTGCCGCACAAACAAAAAACATTGACATAATTCTGGGAGGGCACTCGCATACTTTTTTGAATACTCCCGAATTTATTTCTAATTTAGATAATAAACAAGTTGTTGTATGTCAGTCAGGTGCGGGTGGAGTTTGCTTAGGTAGAATAGATTTAACCATTGAAAAACAACAGATAAAGGTTAATAGTAATTTGTATGCCTTAAAATAAATTCAATGCGCCTCCAACCAATTTTTCCCTGTTCCCATATCTACAATCAGCGGAACATCTAATGTGCAGGCATTTTCCATACTTTCTTTAACTAAAAATTTTATAGATTCCAATTCTGAAGGGAAAACTTCAAAATTCAGTTCGTCATGTACTTGAAGTAACATTTTCGATTTGAAATTTCCTTCATTCAATTTTTTGTAGATATCTACCATTGCTTTTTTGATGATATCGGCTGCCGTTCCTTGAATGGGTGCGTTAATGGCGTTTCGTTCGGCGATGCCGCGCACTATTGAGTTTCTGGAATTAATATCTGGCAAATAACGCCTTCTACCGAATATCGTTTCCACATACCCTTTTTCTCGTGCCGTATATATTGAACTATCCATAAAGTTTTTCACGCCGGGGAAACTTGCAAAATAACCGTCAATAAGTCTTTTTGCTTCGCTGCGTGAAATACTTAGCCTTTCAGCCAACCCGAAAGCAGAAATCCCATAAATAATTCCGAAATTTGCCGTTTTTGCGTTGCGCCGCATATCGGACGTTACTCTAGCAACGGGAACTTTGTAAATCAGTGAAGCGGTTGCAGCATGAATATCTTCGCCTCGTTTAAATGCCTCTATCAGATTGCGGTCTTTGCTGAGGTGTGCCATAATTCGCAATTCAATTTGTGAGTAGTCGGTGCTGAGAAATAGATTGTCGTTTTCTACAATAAATGCTTTTCGGATTTCGCGTCCATCTTCGTCTCTGATTGGAATGTTCTGTAAATTTGGGTTGGAACTACTCAATCTACCTGTTACTACAATAGCCTGATTATAAGAAGTATGCAACCTTTCAGTTTTTTCGGAAACAAGACGCGGTAATGCTTCCACGTAGGTTGAAAGCAGTTTTTTTAAGCCTCGCTGCTCTAATATAAAAGGAATAATCGGATGTTTATCTTTCAATTTTTGCAAAATATCCTCGCTTGTACTTTGCTGACCCGTTTTCTTTGATTTATAGGTATTTCCGCCAACTTTTAGCCTGTCGAACAATACCTCGCTTACTTGTTTGGGACTGTTGATGTTAAATTGGATACCCGCCAAATCTGTAATCTTTTTTTCTAAATCGTAAAGCCTTTTTTCCAAAAGAAGTTTATATTTGTGCAGTTCTTCGGTATCTATTTTAACGCCTGTAAGTTCCATATCTAATAGTACCAAAGTCAGCGGCATCTCAACGTTATGAAAAAACCCATCAAGTCCCTCATTTTGTAGTTCTTTTTCAAGAATTGATTTGAGTTGAAAAGTAATGTCAGCATCTTCGCAGGCATAATCTTTTACGACGTTAATCGGGACGTGGCGCATACTTTTTTGTCCTTTTCCTTTGGGACCAATCAGCGATTCGATGGGAACGGGAGTGTAATTAAGGTATGTTTCAGATAGATAATCCAAGTTGTGTTTAAGTCCGGGCTGCAAAAGATGATGAGCAACCATTGTGTCAAAAATCGGTGCGCAAATATTGATGTCGTATTTTTTCAGTATCAATGCGTCATATTTCAGGTTTTGTCCTACTTTTTCTATGGTCGGATTTTCCAAAATATTTTTGAAATAGAACAAAATTTGTTTTGCTTTTTCAAAATTTTCAGATACGGGAATATAAAAGGCTTCGTGCGGTTTCCAAGAAACTGAAAATCCTGTCAGTTCATCGTGCAATGCGTCCAATCCTGTGGTTTCGGTATCAAAACTGAAACTTTTTTGTGAGGATAGGTCTTCTACAAGCGATTTTAATTCGGCTTCGGTATCTATTAAACGATAGTTATAATTTACGTTTGCAATTGTTTTAAATTTACTTTCTATAACCGTTTTTTGTTCTGCAAACTGTTCAAAAAGAGGGTTTTGTGTAACTGTAGGTTGTTCAAACAGAGAGCCTTGCATTGCAGGTTGTTCAAACAGAGAGCCTTGTAAAGATGCTCCTTGTGATGTATGTCGTTCAAACAGGGAGTTATGTGAGGTTGTTTCAGTTTTGGTTTTTGTAGGTTTTTCACCTGATATTTTACTCCATAATGCCTTAAATTCAAGTTCTTCAAAAATAGATTTTAATTTATTAAAGTCGGGTTCAACAACTTTAAACTCCTCATAATTAAATTCAAAAGGTGCATCTGTAACAATGGTAACTAATTTGTGTGCCAACTCAACCTGTTTGCGGTATTTAAGGAGGTTTTCTTTTAATTTACCCGTAAAATCATTGATGTTTTTGTAAATATTGTTGATGTTTCCGTATTTCCCTACAAGTGTTTTAGCAGTTTTTTCACCTACTCCTGGACAGCCGGGTATATTATCGGCAGCATCTCCCCAAAGTGCCAGAACATCAATAACATTAATCGGTTCGGATACACCAAAATTTGCTTTCACTTCTTCCGTTCCCCAAATATCAATTTCATTGTTTTTGGTGCTTGGTTTGTACATTTTGATGTTTTCACTTACTAATTGCGCAAAATCTTTGTCGGGTGTTACCATAAAAGTATTGAAACCTTGCTTAGATGCTTTAACGGCAATGGTTCCAATGATATCGTCCGCCTCGAAGCCTTCTATTTCTATAAGAGGTATTTTCATTGCCTCAAGGATTTGAGCGATGTACGGCACGGCTTTCTTAATATCTTCGGGGGTTGCTTCGCGGTTTGCTTTGTATTCTGAATATAGTTCACTTCTAAAATTTGGTGCGGGATAATCAATTACAACGCCGAGATATTCGGGTCTTTCGCGCTCTATAATATCTCGTAGCGTATTTGTAAAACCAAAAATTGCGGACGTATTAAGTCCTTTTGAATTTATTCTTGGCGCACGAATAAATGCGTAATATGCCCTGAAAATCAGAGCGTAAGCATCAAGTAGAAATAGTTTTTTGTTCATATATATTTTTCAAAGCATTTTTTTATTTTGCACACTTCATTCACGGTCGATATCCCGATTCCATAAACACTTTTTGATAGTCGCGCCGTTCCATCAACTGTTTCAGAGTAATATCCGGATTTCTTTTCAGGTAAGATTCTATAATTTTTAATCCTATAAATAGGGCGGCTCTTCCGGGCGAATCTT
>Ga0099364_10013444_pt1 | contig 10977 bp, 7 predicted proteins | sample TergutTh196P3_FD_73070 | JGI IMG/M metagenome (GOLD analysis project Ga0099364, IMG submission 73070) | Microcerotermes parvus P3 segment gut microbial communities from Pointe-Noire, Republic of the Congo - Th196 P3 | ecosystem: Host-associated > Arthropoda: Insects > Digestive system > Gut ... | reverse complement strand
TGATCCCTATATTATGAGCCAAAGCCCCTTTGTCGGAGCGCAGTATTCTGTGCTGCTTTCTGTAGCAAAGTTATGTGCAGCCGGAGCACCATTTGATGGTATATACCTGACCTTGCAGGAATACTTTAAAAAATTATGGAACGACCCGATCCGCTGGGGCGAGCCCGTATCAGCAATGCTGGGCGCTCTGACTGCTCAGCTAAAACTTGAAATTGGTGCAATAGGCGGGAAAGATTCAATGAGCGGCTCCTTTATGGATATGGATGTACCCCCAACCCTTATTTCATTTGCAGTCGCAGCGGCTAAGGCTTCAGGATTTATATGCAATGTTTTATATGAAGGAGCTAAAGTATACAGAATCGCACTGCCGCGCGGCGATTCAGGCAGCCCGGATTATGTTTTCTTTGTCAGGTTAATGAGAAAACTACATGAAATGATAGCGTCCGGGATAGTAGATTTCTGCACGGTAACGGAAGCCGGCGGCGCAGTGGCGGCTATCGCAAAATCCTGTCTTGGGAATGGAATAGGTTTTGTTTATAAATATTGCAAAGAAGATTTATTTTACCCGCGCCTTGCTGATATTCTTATTGCAGGGAAAGGCCTGGATATTCATGAATTTTCCACCGAAGACTTTAATCCGGAATTTATTGGAGAGGCTGGCGGATATGATTTTATTTTCAAACAGGACAAGCTGTCAGTTAAGAATGCAGAAAACGCATTTCACGAAACTCTTTCAAAGGTCTTTCCGCTTAGTGATGGAATTACAATTGAATCAATGACTGTTGATTTTCATAAAAAAACATTTCAGTGCTACAGTAGAAAAATAATCACCTCCCCCAGGGTCATAATTCCTGTTTTTCCTGGTTCCAACTGCGAATATGATATAGAAAAAAAATTCCTCGAAGCAGGAGCAAATGTAGAAGTTTTTGTTTTTAAGAACCTGACTAAAGAGGATATCAGGGATTCCGTTAAAAGACTGGCTGTCAAAATAAGAGCATCACAAATTGTGGCAATACCTGGAGGTTTTTCGGGAGGGGATGAGCCGGATGGAAGCGCAAAATTTATTGCTACTGCTTTCCGCTCTCCGGAAATTACCGATGCCATTACAGAACTTCTGGAAAAAAGACAGGGTCTTATTCTGGGTATATGTAACGGTTTTCAGGCTCTGATGAAACTGGGGCTTTTGCCTTTCGGGAAAATTGCTCCCATGACCGAAGACAGCGCGACACTTTGCTATAACAATATTGGACGTCATGTATCAGCCTTATGTCCTGTGCGTGTCGCATCTACAGATTCTCCCTGGCTGGCGAAAGTCAAGGTAGGTGATATTTTCATGACAGCTGTTTCACATGGAGAGGGACGGCTGATCGCATCAGAAAGCGTCCTTTCTTTGCTGAAAAACACAGGAAGAATATGTACCCAATATGTTGATGAAGGCGGCCTCCCTGCCGGAAAAATGCCTTATAATCCAAATGGTTCAATATACTCTGTTGAAGGGTTGATTTCACCCTGCGGAAGAATATTGGGGAAAATGGGGCATGTAGAACGCAGCGGGAACGGCCTTTATAAAAATGTTCCAGGTGATAAATTTATGGATATTTTTTCGGCAGGGGTTGATTATTTCAGATGAGTTATAGATTATGTAAAATAATCAGATAGACCCCTTGACAATGTTTGCCGGATTATGATATCTATCTATTGTAAACAAAGGTGTTTACCGGAACGGAAAAAACCCGTCTGCCGGTAAACACCTTTTTTTTGGATAATTCCGGAGGATTACTGTGAGAAACTATGAAATCGAGACAAAGCAGAGGGTTGAGTTTATCAGGAAAACAGTTGAATCAGCCGGGGCAGACGGAATCGTATATGGAAATTCGGGCGGGAAAGACAGTGCTCTTGTGGGCATTCTCTGTAAGATGGCCTGTGAGAACACTGTCGGTCTTATTATGCCCTGCGGTTCCAAACGCAACTATGAAATTGACAGGAGCGATGCAGAGAAAGTGGCAGAAAAATACGATATTTCCACAAGATATATTGATTTATCAAATGCCCGTAACGAAATGATACAGGTTATTGGGGAAAATCACGGCCTTATTGATATTGCAATTTTCAATATAGCGCCAAGACTCAGGATGACGGCATTGTATGCTGTCGCCTCCAGTGAAAAAAGGCTTGTTGCGGGAACCGGTAATCTGAGTGAAGGGTATATGGGATATTTTACAAAGTGGGGAGACGGCGCCTTTGATTTTAATCCCATTGCCGACCTCACAGTTACAGAAATATATGATTTTTTGCGTTTTCTGAATGCTCCTGAATTTATTTTAAGTAAGGCACCTTCAGCCGGATTGTTCGATGGGCAGACTGATGAAGAAGATATGGGTATCTCATATAAAAGTATTGACAGATTACTGCTTAACGGTATGGCGGATATGCAAAACAGGGCAATTATTAACCGGTTCCATGAATCCAGCGAGCATAAACGAAAAATGCCGCTTGTCTATGGAGGATTGGGATAATGTATTGTCCGGAGACAATAAATGAAGATAAATAAAAATTACCTGGATTTGAATGAGAGTTATTTATTTTCATCAATCTCAAAAAAAATAATTAGCCACAAAGAGTCTTTCCCTGATAAAGAGATCATACGTCTCGGAATAGGTGATGTTACACGTCCCCTTGTTCCGGCTGTTACCAATGCCATGCAGAACGCTGTTCTCGAAATGGGAAACGCCGCTTCATTCAGGGGATATGGCGAAGAGCAGGGTTATTCATTTCTTAGAAAAGCAATATGCGGTTATTATGAAAAAAAAGAAGTGAAGCTGTCTGAAGATGAAGTATTTATCAGTGATGGTGCAAAAAGTGATCTTGGCAATATACTGGACATTTTTTCTGTTAACAACACAGTGTTGATCCCTGACCCGGTTTACCCTGTCTATGTGGATACAAATATTATGGCAGGCAGAAAAATTTTGTTTATGAAAGGAAACATGGATAACCGCTTTCTTCCTATGCCTGAAAAAAATGTCAAGGCAGACATTATTTATCTTTGCTCTCCCAATAATCCAACAGGAGCCGTATATAACAGGGATCAGTTAAAGTTATGGGTAGATTATGCGCTCGAAAATGAGGCTGTCATCCTCTTTGACAGCGCATATGAAGGTTATATACGGGATAATGAACTGCCGGCAAGCATTTATCAAATTGACGGCGCAAAAGAATGTGCCATTGAATTCTGTTCATTCTCGAAAACAGCAGGGTTCACAGGAACAAGATGCGGTTATACCGTTTTACCACATCTGCTCAAGAGGGGAGGCGTGGAGCTGTGCAAACTGTGGCGGAGAAGGCAAACAACAAAGTTCAACGGTGTACCCTATATAGTCCAGCGGGGAGCAGAGGCGGCTTTTTCAGTTAATGGCCTTGAGCAAATTAAATTAAACATTGATTACTATATGGAAAACGCAGACATAATTGCTGCTCTGCTGTCAGAGCTGGATGTTTGGTTCACAGGGGGTAAGAATGCGCCTTACATTTGGCTGAAGTGTCCGAATGGAATTTCATCCTGGGATTTTTTCGATTTACTGCTTATAAAAGCCGGTATTGCAGGGACTCCCGGCGCAGGGTTCGGAGCAAATGGAGAAGGATTTTTCCGGTTAAGTGCATTTGGAAGCAGAGAAAAAATAACTGAAGCGGCGGAAAGGATAAAAGAGATGATGCCATGGAGATGAAGGGATGAAAAAACCGTTTATAACACATGAAAAACTGGAAGAAATTGTCTCCCGTTATAATACGCCATTCCATCTATATGATGAAAAAGGAATTCGCGAGAATGCCCGGCGCTTAAACAAAGCTTTTGGCTGGAACAGCGGGTTTAAAGAATACTTTGCGGTAAAGGCTACGCCAAATCCAGCCATATTAAAAATCCTTAAAAATGAAGGATGCGGCGTTGACTGTTCCAGCATGACAGAGCTGATGATGGCGGAGGCGGCTGGTTTTACCGGGAAAGAGATCATGTTTTCATCAAATGCAACTCCAGCATCTGAATTTATCTATGCAGACAAGCTTGGTGCTTTAATAAATCTGGACGATTACAGCCATATTGATTTTTTATACAGGCATATAAAAATGCCCGAGATAATCTGCCTCCGTTACAATCCCGGCGGAGAGTTTATTGTCAGCAATCAGATCATGGACACGCCCTTCGAGGCGAAATATGGTTTTACCAAAGAGCAAATGCTGGAAGGTTATATTAAGCTGCGCGACATGGGCGTAAAAGAATTCGGCCTTCATTCATTTCTTGCCAGCAATACGCTTACAAATGAGTACTATCCTGCTTTGGCAAAGCTTCTTTTTGAAACTGCGGTGTGGCTGAGAAAAGAAGCCGGTATTAGCCTCAGCTTCATTAACTTAAGTGGGGGGATAGGCATCCCGTATAAACCTGATGAAGAGCCCAATGATATCGCCGTAATTGGAGAAGCTGTCCGCAAAGGATATAATAATGTGCTGTCTCCCAATGGCCTTGGAAGCATTGCGATTTACACTGAACTTGGACGTTTTATGCTGGGGCCATACGGCTGCCTTGTTGCTACAGCGGTACACGAAAAAGATATATATAAAAAGTATATAGGCCTTGACGCATGTGCCGCAGATTTACTGCGCCCGGCAATGTATAAAGCATACCATCATATTACAGTCAGCGGGAAAGAAGACTTACCCTATGACCACAAATATGATATAACCGGGTCATTATGTGAAAATAATGACAAATTTGCCATTGACAGGATGCTTCCAAAAATCGAGATAGGCGACAGGATAATAATCCACGATACAGGAGCCCATGGTTATGCTATGGGATATAATTATAATGGGAAGCTTCGTTCGGCGGAACTTCTGCTTAGGCAAAATGGAAAAGTGGAAATGATAAGGCGGGCAGAAACTGCCGCAGATTATTTTGCAACATTAAATGAAAAAGAGTTTTATTAAATTTTTTGGAGGATAAGATGGAATCAGCAAAGAAATGTTCAGAAAGGAAAAATGTATCAGATCTATTCGGAAGTATGGTATTTAACGACGATGTAATGAAGGCTAAGCTTCCCGATGATATCTACAAGGCCTTGAAAAAGACAATGTCCCTGGGGACACACCTGGAGCTTGAAGTTGCCAATGTGGTCGCAAATGCCATGAAAGATTGGGCGGTAGAAAAAGGTGTTACCCATTTTACACATTGGTTTCAGCCAATGACCGGTATTACCGCGGAAAAACATGAGAGCTTTATTTCGCGTTCGGGCGATGGAAAAGTTATAATGAAGTTCTCCGGTAAAGAGCTTGTACGCGGTGAGCCGGATGCCTCAAGTTTTCCGTCAGGTGGGCTTCGCGCGACATTTGAAGCGAGAGGTTATACTGTCTGGGACATTACAAGTTATGCTTTTATAAAAGACGGTACACTATGTATACCCACCGCGTTCTGTTCCTATGGCGGCGAAGCACTGGATAAAAAAACCCCGCTCTTACGTTCAATGGAGGCAGTCAACAAGCAGGCACTGCGTGTACTCAGACTTTTCGGTAATACAAATGTTCAAAATGTTGTTTCAGTTGTGGGCCCTGAACAGGAATACTTCCTTATTGATAAGGAAATGTTTAATAAACGTCCAGATCTGATTTTTTCCGGTAGAACCTTGTTTGGCGCAAAGCCTCCTAAAGGACAGGAACTTGAAGATCATTATTTTGGCAGCTTAAAACCAAGGGTATCTGCTTTTATGAAAGAGCTGGATGAAGAGCTTTGGAAACTTGGTATTTACTCCAAGACAAAGCACAATGAAGTTGCGCCGTCTCAGCATGAACTGGCTCCCATATATGGAACGACCAACATCGCTGTAGACCATAATCAGCTTACCATGGAGATGATGAGGAGCATCGCATATAAACATGGCCTTGTGTGCCTCCTTCACGAAAAGCCCTTTGCCGGTGTCAACGGCAGCGGCAAGCACAACAACTGGTCACTGTCTACAGACACAGGAATGAATCTTTTGGAGCCGGGCGAAACACCGCACGATAATGCACAGTTCCTGCTGTTTTTAGTGGCAGTGATTAAAGCGGTGGATGATTATCAGGATTTGCTTCGAGTATCATGTGCAAGCGCGGCAAACGATCACCGTCTGGGTGCAAATGAGGCTCCTCCCGCCATTGTGTCAATGTTTCTGGGAGATGAACTAACAGCAATTTTGGACGCAATAGATTCAGGATCAGCATATAAAAACAAGAAAAAGTATCAGATGGAAATAGGTGTAACCGCACTTCCGCATTTTCCAAAAGACACGACAGACAGAAACCGAACATCACCTTTTGCGTTTACAGGCAACAAATTCGAATTCCGTATGTTGGGTTCGTCATTTTCTGTAGCAGGGCCGAACATTGTTCTTAATACGGCAGTGGCAGAGGTTCTTTCCCAGTTCGCAGACATGTTGAAAAAGCACGCCGCCAGGGGAGGCCAGGCTTTTAATACTGCCCTTGCCGCTCTTGTTAAGGAGACCTACACCTCACACAAGCGAATTGTGTTTAACGGAAACAATTACAGCGACGAATGGGTAAAAGAAGCCGCAAAGCGTGGCTTATCTAATCTTAAAACAACTGTGGAAGCACTGCCGAAATTTATATCAAAAAAAAGTACGACTCTCTTTACAAAACATGGAGTATTTTCAGAGACGGAGGTACATTCCCGTTATGAAATTCTAACGGAGACATATTGTAAAACAATGAATATTGAGGCTTTGGCGATGATAGATATAGCAAAGGGGAATATTATTCCTGCCTGCATAAATTATCAAAATGAGCTTGCATCCCTTTTGATGGCAAAGAAGGCATCTGGTACTTATGATACGTCCCTAGAAGATTCGCTTCTTTTTAAGATCTCGGGTTTATGTGGGAATCTGGTTGGTAAACTGGATGCGCTGGAGAAAGCCGTAGAGAAAACAAGAAAAGAGCAAAAAATTGAAGCTCAGGCTATACTATTCAGCAGTAAAGTTTTCCCGGCAATGGCTGAGCTGCGGCTGATAGCTGACGGGCTTGAAACTATTGTCGCCAAAAAGCACTGGCCAATGCCCTCATACGCCGATTTGTTATACGGTGTTGTATGAGAAAGAAATCGTTATGAAAGATCTGCTTTATGAAGGAAAATCAAAAATCATCCTGCCAGGACCCGATGCAGACAGCTATGTTATCCGCTATAAGGACACTCTAACGGCATTTAATGGTGAAAAGAAGGAGGAATTTGAAGGAAAAGGCAGGTTAAACACGGCGATTTCCAATTACCTGTTCAGCTTCCTTGAAAAAAATGGAGTGAGAACTCATCTCCTTAAGGAACTGGATGAAATTTCCATATTGGTTAAGAAAGCGGAAATCATCATGGTTGAAGTTATCGTCCGAAATATCGCTGCAGGCAGTTTTTCCAAAAAATACGGTGTGAGTGAAGGAACTGAACTTAAAAACACAGTGATAGAATTTTGCTTGAAAAGCGACAGTTTGGGTGACCCTATGATTAACGCAAGCCAAATTACAGCCATAGGGCTTGCAACAAAGCAGGAGCTCGATGAAATGATTTTGACGGCACTGAAGATAAATGAATTGTTATCCGGCCTGTTTTTGAAAGCGGGTATTAAACTGATTGATTTCAAACTTGAATTTGGAAGATGGCTTTCAGCAGGCAGTGTGGAAGTTATCCTGTGTGACGAAATAACTCCGGATTCATGCCGTCTTTGGGATGCTGTTTCCAATAATAAAATGGATAAGGACAGGTTTCGCAGGGACATGGGTGGAGTTTTAGACGGATACAGGGATGTGCTGGAGAGATTAAGAAATGTCAGATAGATACGAAAACCCTCTATGCAAGCGTTATGCAAGCGAAGAGATGCAGAGGATTTTTTCTGATGACAGCAAGTTTACCACATGGAGAAAACTGTGGGTTGTTCTTGCAGAATGTCAAAAAGAACTGGGCATTGATATCAGCAATGAGCAAATAGCCGAAATGAAAGCTCATGAGTCTGAAATAAATTATGAAGACGCACGAAGGTTTGAATCGGAAACCCGTCATGATGTTATGGCGCATATTTTAGCTTTTGGTAAACAATGTCCGAAGGCAAAGCCAATCATTCATCTTGGAGCAACTTCCTGTTATGTCGGCGACAATACCGATCTTATTCTGCAGCGGGCTGCACTGGAACGTGTAAAAATGCTCCTGCTAAATGCTGTTGCAAAGCTCCATGATTTTGCAGATCGTTATAAATCTCTTCCATGTCTTGCATACACACATTTTCAAGCTGCTCAACCTACCACAGTTGGAAAACGTGCTACGCTCTGGATTCATGATCTATTACTCGATCTGGAACAGCTGGACTTTGTTCTTGGCAGGTTGAAGCTTCTTGGCTGCAGAGGAACTACAGGCACTAGTGCCAGTTTTTTAAGCCTCTTTAACGGCGATCATAAAAAAGTAAATACTCTTGATAGAATGATTGCAGCTAAAATTGGATTTACCTCAACGTATGCAGTAAGCGGGCAAACATATTCAAGAAAAGTTGATTTTTATATTGCCTCTGTACTGTCGGGAATTGCACAAAGCGCATGTAAATTTTCGAATGACATACGCCTCTTGTCACACTTAAAAGAGCTAGAAGAGCCATTCGGAGAAATGCAGGCCGGATCTTCTGCAATGCCTTATAAGCGTAATCCCATGAGAAGCGAGAGGATCGCTTCACTTGCAAGATACGTGACGGTTGACACGCTGAACCAGGCGCTTACCGCAAGTGCCCAGTGGCTGGAACGCAGTCTGGACGATTCAGCAAACCGCCGTATCGTTGTCCCTGAAGCTTTCCTTGGTGTTGACGCGATATTGTCACTTATGATCAATATTGCCGGCGGAATGACTGTTTACCCGAAAATGATCGCGAAGAACCTCCGCAGGGAGCTTCCTTTCATGGTTACAGAAAACATTCTTATGTACTGTGTAAAAAAAGGTGGTGACAGGCAGGATTTGCATGAGCGTATCCGGCTTCATGCGGCAGAGGCTGGTAAAAACATCAAGGAGAAAGGAGAAGAGAATGACCTTCTAGATAAGATTGCATCAGATAAAGCATTTGGAATCTCCAAAGAAGAAATGGAAAAAATATTGAACACTGGGCAGTTTACTGGCTGTGCAGAAGAACAAACTACTGAATTTCTAGCAAAAGTCAGGATTATTCTGGAAGCAAACAAGGATCTAATAGGCATTGACATAAAGATTAATGTGTAGGGAGGAATTATATGCTTACTGCTGTGGTAGGAATTAACTGGGGGGATGAGGGAAAAGGCCGCATGATTGATCTGCTCTCGGCCGATTACGATATAATTTGCCGGTATCAGGGCGGTAACAATGCCGGTCATACCGTTGTAAACGACAGAGGCAAATTTGTCCTGAATCTCCTGCCTTCCGGAATTCTTAGAGAGGAAGTTGTCAATGTCATGGGTCTTGGCATGGCGATAGATATAGAGCATCTTTGCCGGGAGATCACAACTCTTCATGAAAGAGGAATTACTGTTACGCCGGAGAATTTAAAAATCAGCGATAAAGCGTTTATTTGCCTGCCTCACCATGTTTTACAGGATGCACTTGAAGAGGATCGTCTTGCCGGGAAAAAATATGGATCGACACGCAGAGGCATTGCTCCGGTTTACGGTGACAAGTATATGAAAAAAGGACTTCGCATGGGAGATTTACTGCACAGCAAATCTCTCAGGCAAAAGGTAATCGACATTGTTGAATGGAAAAACCTGACATTAAATGCCTATTCATCCAAAGAAGATAATTCTAAAAACAACAGTACCGATGCTGACAAAATATTATCCTGGTTAGGCGAACATGGGAAGCTCCTGCTTCCATTTATAATTAACACAACAGAATATCTTACTGAAGCAAAGCGGACAAACAGGAAAATCCTGTTTGAAGCACAGCTTGGATCGCTTAGAGATATTGATTATGGCATATATCCATATACAACTTCATCCCAGACACTTGCTTCCTATGCACCTATCGGAGCAGGAATACCTGGTGTTAAACTTGATCATGTGATAGGAGTGATGAAAGCATATTCCAGCTGCGTGGGAGAGGGTCCTTTCGCGGTAGAAATGAGCGGCCCGGATGGGGACGCACTTCGCGAAGCAGGCGGTGAATACGGCGCGGCGACAGGCAGGCCGCGAAGAGTCGGTGGTTTTGATGTACCGGCAAGCTGTTATGGTGTGCAAATACAGGGAGCTGATGAAATAGCTCTTACTAAACTTGATGTACTGTCTTATATGGATAAAATTCCTGTCTGTGTGGCTTATGAGGTAAATGGTGTGCAAACGGGCAAATTCCCATCCGGAGACGACCTTAATAATGCAAAACCGGTGTATAAATACCTGGATGGTTTTACGAAAGATATTTCCATGTGCCGAAGTATGCAAGAGCTGCCAAGAGAAGCCGTTGAATATATCCGGTTTGTTGAAAATGCGGTAAAATGTAAAATCAGGTATGTTTCAGTTGGAGCGGGGCGTGACAGTTATTTTATTATGGAATAGATTGAAAAAATGAACGAAACAGTTCTTGTTTTGGATTTCGGCGGGCAGTATAAGGAGTTAATTGCCCGTTCTGTTCGCTCATGCGGCGTCTATTCACAGATAGTGCCGGGGAAAATTACAGCAAAAGAAGTAAAAAGAATAAATCCCATTGGGATTTTCCTGACCGGCGGCCCTGAAAGTGTTTACGATGGTAACGCAATAAAATGCGACAGACGAATTTTTGACCTGGGCATTCCTGTTTTTGGTATATGTTATGGGATGCAGCTCATGTGTCATTGTTTGGGCGGCGAAGTAAAAAGGGGAAGAATTGGAGAATACGGTAAAGTAAGTGTTTTTCCCACAGGTATATCAGAGTTGTTTAAGAAACCTTTTAGAGCGCTCATGAGCCACAGGGAT
>Ga0099364_10013443_pt1 | contig 10978 bp, 7 predicted proteins | sample TergutTh196P3_FD_73070 | JGI IMG/M metagenome (GOLD analysis project Ga0099364, IMG submission 73070) | Microcerotermes parvus P3 segment gut microbial communities from Pointe-Noire, Republic of the Congo - Th196 P3 | ecosystem: Host-associated > Arthropoda: Insects > Digestive system > Gut ... | reverse complement strand
TTGTTTTCCGGGCCGCCCGCCGGGTGCGGTTCGAGGGGCGGGGGGGGTTCGGGGGGGGGGGGGCGGGTAGGTCCGGGGACAGGTTTTTGCGCGGACCCCCCCCCCCCTCCCGTTGTCTCCGGGACGGGGGCCTGCTTGATGATGCCAAGCGTCGTCTTGGGCGTGATGGTCTCTGCGGGCATCTCGACGACGAAGGTCCCTCTGATGATTTCGGTGTCGAACACGTCCGACACAGGCACCGGTGCAGGGGGCTCCGGCTCCCCCCCGAACTGCCGTCCGGCGAGGTCAATGGCCGGCACGATGTCCGCCGCCATTGGGACGCGCTCGATGACCGGGATCTCGTGACGCTTGATGTGGGCCAACTCGTCCTGGATCGTACGGTCGAAGATTTGCGCGATTTCCTGGCGTGGCATCCACGGCGTGGGGTCAATGTCTTTCGGCGCCTCGTGCACAAACGCATCGGGCGAGATGGCATCGCGCGGCACCGGGGGGGGGGTGACGAGCGCGGGGGAGGTCTCCTGGATCAGGCCGGGGATGTTGTCGCTGATTTCAATGGGCCCGCGGCTGGGCATGTCGCGTTCGCCGGGAATCTTGTCGGTCACCGCCAGCACGTCAACGACGGGTCGCTCGAAGAGCATCGGGCGGGTACGGTCTGCGCCGTAGTCGTGCTCGGTGCGTTCCCCGATTCCGGCACGCGACAACTGCATCTCCTTGAAATACCACATCACCGCCACATGGAACACGACGGACAACATAATTGCCACGCATCCCAGGATCCAGTTGCGGTCGTCTGACCGTTGATGATATCCAAACCCCGTTGGCATCATGGCTGTGTTCCTCCTTGTGCTCCTTCGGCGGGTGTCGGCGCATCCGGGTAGCGGGCTTTCCGCTCGTCCCGCATGGCATTGGCTTCGGCGGCGCGCCCCTGCTTGTCCAACAGCGTGGCCGCCTTCGCCATGGCATCTGGCACGAGGACCGGGTCGTTGAACAAGATGCTGACGCTCATGTAAAAGCGCAGGGCTCCCTCCACATCGCCCTTCAGTTCCGCGTTGCGCGCGAGCCCGCAGTACGCCAGTGCCCGCCAGCGCAACTGGTCTTGCGGCGTGGCGCGCACGGCGGCCTCGTTGAGGCGTGCGGCGGCCTCATCATGTTTCCCTGCGTCAGTCAGCAGCTCGCCCAAACACAACGCCGCCTCGGTGCCGTAAACGGTGGAGGCGCCTGTCGCCAGCGACGCCGTGAACGCCTGCATCGCGGGATCGCGTTCGTTCTTCGCGCGGTGCGCACGGCCGATGAGCGTCCAGGCGGTCTGCTTCCAGCCCTTGTCCGCCGAGGGCAGCGCCAGCAGCGTGTTCGCCGCGCGGATGGCGTTGTCGTACTGGTTCTGTGAGGAATCGAACTCGGCGAGCCACGCGAGCCGGTCAACCCCGATCTTCTCCGCGATGGGCGCATCCAGCAGTTGACGGAAATAATTCGCGGCATCCGCCTTGCGTCCCGTCTGCAGCAGGATGGCGCCCAGATCCAGCATGATCTCGCGTTCGAACTCCTTGGGGGGGGTGGCGGCAAGCGCGGCATGATACATCTTCTCGGCCTCGGCGGTCTCGTCGATCTGACGGAAGATGCTGGCGCGCCAATAGAAAATCTCGGCCTTACGCTGGTCCTCTGGGAAACGGCGGAGCAGCTCGTCGAGCGTCGCGCTTGCGGCACGGTGATTCTTGAGACGGATCTCCTCCATCGCCTTCTGGTAGAGCGTCTCGGCGGTCATGTCGGACGCCGGGTACTTGGTGAGCAGCTCCGTCCAGTCGCGCAGGGCGGCCTCCGCCTGCCCGATCCGTGACATGCAGACACCCGAGGCGTAGAGGGCCTTGGGCGCGAGTTCGTCGTTTGGGAAACGCGCCACGACCTGGCGGTACCAGCCCGCCGCCGCCACCCATGCCTCCTGTTTCTGCAACGTGCGCCCGAGGCGGTACAGCGCGTCCTTCGCGAACGGGCTGCCCGGGCATTTCTCGACGATCAGTTGGCAGTTCTGCACGACGAGGTCGTCCTTCTTCAGCGTCATCGCGGCCTCCGCGTTGACCCAGTAGAGGTTGTCCGCGAGTTCGGCGGGGGGGGCGACAATACCCTTCGACGCGGCCAGGACCTCCTCGTATTTCCCGTCGCGGTACAGTACCATGACGCGCTCGTACTGTGCGGAGACGATGAAACGTCCCTGCGGGAACGCGTCAACCAGTTGCGTGTAGAACGTCACCGCCTCGGTACGCTGTTCCAGGTGGTTCAGCGCGTTCGCCTTCACATAGAGCGCCTCCTCACGCGAGGCGGGGGGGAGTTGCGCGTTGCCCAGCGCGATGTCCGCCGCGTCCGATGCCTCCTTGAACCGCTTCGAGTAGAGGTTCGCCCACGCCGTGGGCAACGCGCTCGCCGGGAGACGCGCCGAGTTCGGGTACTTCGCCTTGAACACCTGGAACAGGTTCGCGCTCTCCTCGTAATGCCCGCTGGCCAGCGCGACCTGCGCCACAAAGTAGCTTGCCTCCTCCGCGACCTTCACATCCTTCGCCTTGTGTGCCAGATCGAGGTAGATGCCCATGGCGTGACGCTTATCCTCAGGTTTGCCGGTCTGCGTCAGCAGCCACGCGGCCCGCAGCCCCGCGTACATCCCGTACTCACTGTCTGGGGACTCGTCCAAGAGCTGCCGGTAACGCGCCAGCGCGTCCACGGTCCGCTGCATCCGCTCCAGCGTCTCACCCAAATGATACAGCGCGGCGAGGCGCACCTCCGGCGGGATGCCCACCGAGGTGAGATCCTCGAACGTTTTCGCGGCGGCCGGGAGCGACTCCCCCCCCGCGTCCATCATGGTGAGCGCGAGCTGCAGCCTCGCGCGCGACACCTGTCCGCTGTCTGGAAACTCTTTCATCAGCCGCGCGTAAACCGCGTTCGCCTCCTCCGCGCGTTTCAGGTGGCGGTAGCACTCGCCCAGCCGGAAGAGGACGACATCCCGTTCGGGGGCGCCCGGCGTATCCACCAGCGCGACATATTCCCGCGCCGCCAAGTCGAACATATTCCGGCGGAACAGCCCGTCCGCCAGTTGCTGCCGGTCCTTGATCTCAATCGCATCCGGCGCGGCAACCGCAAGGCCGGCCAACACAAAGCAATAGGTGATAAAGCGTAAGTGAGCAGGGATCAGGCGCCGAAGTCCTGCACATATGACCTCTAACCTATGACTTCTTTTTTGTATCGTCATTCCTCAACCCTTTACCGGGGTGTCGCCGTATCCGCCGCGCCGTTTTTCTCCTTCTCCTGAACCGTCGCAAAGGAGAAGTTCCAGATGTCCGCGAGGCGGCAGGTGTCAACCACCTTGATCAGGTCCTCATAGCGCGTATCGCCGTCCACGCGCAATGAGACTGGTTGCCCGGGGAAGTTTTTAGCCAGCCGCTCCAGACGCGTCTGCAGCACATCTAGCGTCAAGTCCTGCTCATTGATGGAGACGCGTCCGTCCTTCGCGATGTTGATGACGATCTCGCCCGGCAGGCGCTCCGGCGGATTCCCGCTTTTCGCCGACGGTAACGCGATGTTGATGTTGAGCTCCCATTGCGAATAGACGGATGTCGCGATGAAGAAACACAACAGCAGGAAGACGATGTCCATCATCGCCGTCATCTGAAACCCCGGCAACGCCCCACGGTGTTTTTTACGAAAGTTCATACTGATTCTCCTGATAACTCCTTGGCTCTTGCCCAAATAAGGATTTAATTTTTAACACATTTCGGTATCGGATGTCAAATCAATCCTAAGAGATATTGGGGATATTGGGGATAAGGATTCGTTTGGTGTGAGCACGCCCTACCATAGTTTAGGGGATTTTAAGCAGGAAGAAGTTTTTCTTTCCGCTCCGCAGGACGGCGAGGCGGCCTTCGATGAAGTCCACCGTCTCGAATGTCTTCTCCAGCCCGGGGGCGCGGACACTGTTGATGTTGAGGCCCCCCTGCTGGACCAGACGGCGGGCCTCGCTCTTGCTGGCAACCATCCCGGCCGCCGCGATGACCTCGAACGCGGGCTTGCCGATGACGTCCGCCGGGGCGAGCGTCGCGGACGGCACGTTTGCGAAAATCGCTTCGAGCGTCGCGGCCGATAATCCCTCCACCGAGCCGCCGAACAACACTTCGGTGGTCTGCTTGGCAATCGCAAGCCCCCCCTCGCCGTGGACGGCGCGGGTGAGCTCTTCGGCAAGTACCTGCTGGGCCTCGCGTTTCTCGGGGGCCGACGCGACGGCTTGCTCCAGCTCCGTGATGCGCTCCATCGGGAGGAACGTGAAAATCTTCAGGTAGCGGATTACGTCCGCGTCCATCGCGCGCAGGAAGAACTGGTAGAAGTCGTAGACGGAGGTCTTTCGCGCGTCGAGGAAGATGGCGTTGCCCTCGCTCTTGCCGAACTTCTTTCCGGTGCTGTCGCAGACGAGCGGGAAGGTCATTCCGAACACCTCTTTGGCGCAGACGCGGCGGACAAGCTCGGTGCCGGCGGTGATGTTGCCCCACTGGTCGGAGCCGCCGATCTGCATGGTGCAGCCGTGGGTCCTGTGGAGGTGGAGGAAGTCGTAGCCCTGGAGGATCTGGTAGCAGAACTCGGTGAAGCTCATGCCGTCCTCGGCTTCCATGCGCTTCTTGACGCTGTCCTTGCTGAGCATCGTGCCCATGCGGAAGTAGCGGCCCGTGTCGCGCAATAGCTCGATGAAGGTGATGTCCTTGAACCAGTCGTAGTTGTTCACCATGATGGCGGGGTTGGGGGAGGACGGGCTGAAGTCAATGAAGCGCGAGAGGTTTTCCTTGATGCCCTCGAGGTTGTGCGCGACCTGTTCCGCGCTGAGGAGGTTGCGCTCGACGGATTTCCCGGAGGGGTCGCCGATAAGCCCCGTGGCGCCGCCGACGAGTGCGATGACCTTATGCCCGGCGCGCTGCAGGTGCGCGAGGGCCATGATGGTCACGAAGTTGCCCGCCTGAAGGCTGTCGTTCGTCGGGTCGAAGCCCGCGTAGACGGTGACGGGTTTTTCGAGTGCCTTTTCCAGCTCTGGGCTGGTCATGTCCTCGAAGAGGTGGCGGGATTTGAAGGTGTCAAGAATGGTCATGATTTACTCTTTCAATGAATTACACAATGATTGCGGTTTGAGATACGATAGTCCACCCCGTTTTCATACAGCTCCTCGGGAGCGATGTCAATGTTTTCGGGCCATGCGACAGTCCCCATCCGCAGGAACGCTTGACGGAAAAAATCCATGTTCCCTTTCATCGGCTCAAAGGCGGGACCCCATATTTGGGGCTTCATGTCATAGACCTTCCGTTTGCCGTCGGAAAAGGTCAAATCCAGTTTGAAGTCATCGAGTGCCTTCATGCGCCTAACGGTGATGTCTTGCATAAATACTTCCTAAAAAAGTCGAAATCGTCAGCATCCTGTCACGCTCCTTTCTCAACAAAAAAATGTGGGTTAAGATTATTTAACAACATACCAAAACCGTCCGTGCAAGGGAAGCCCTATATCCACATATTCACCCATTGAATAAACGTTGGCAGGATAAAAAGAGACCACGCACAATTTAAGACACAACCAACACCAACAAACCACTTGGGGCATTCCTGTTTCAATACGCTTAGGATGGCGAACGTCAACCCGGCAAGCAGTGACACGATGAATATGACTGGACATACAGCAACAACAAACCAAAACGATACCCATTGTGCAGCATCAGGCATCCAATGATAATAGAGCGTCGTTGAAGTCTGGGGAAACGCATCTATCATCATTGGCAGATACCAAAGAACAACAGATACCATGAGACATAGGATACTGAGTTTAGCGAATTTCGCACTCATTTTAGTTGTGTCTCGTGTAAACTAAAAAAGGGGCGCCGCGCACGGCGCCCCTTTTTCCGGTTAGTCCATGCCCGGGCGCCACTCTTCGCTCTGCGCGAAGGCGTCGTCGAACGCGGCCGCGAGCCCGACGAGGTTCTCGCCTGGCTTGAGGTCGGTCGCGCTCAGGTCGCGGGTGAGTTCCTCCAACTGGCCCTCGCTCATGGTGACGGCCTTGATGCTCAGCCCGATACGGCGCTCGTCGCGGTCAATCTTGACGATCCGCGCTTCAACCTCCTGTCCGGCCTTGAGCGCGTCCTTGACCTTTTCGACGTGCTGGTCGCTGATCTGGGAGATGTGCACGAGACCGTCCACACCATCCTCGAGTTCAACAAACGCGCCGAAGGAGGCGGTCTTGGAGACCTTGCCCGTGACGATCTGCCCAATGGCGTAGCGTGACGTGATGGTGTTCCACGGGTCGTCGCTCGCCTGTTTGAGACCTAGGCTGATGCGCTGGTCTGTGGGGTTGACCTCCAACACGACCGCCTCGACCAGCTGGCTCTTCTGGAGCATTTCGCTCGGATGGTTGATCTTGCGCGTCCATGACATATCGGACACGTGAATCATGCCGTCAATGCCCTCTTCGAGCTCGACGAACGCGCCGTACGTCGTGAAGTTACGCACCTTGCCGCTCACGCGGCTGCCGACGGGGTAACGATCCTGCACGGTATCCCACGGGTTCGCCTCGGTCTGGCGGATACCCAGCGCGATCTTCTGATTCGCCGCGTCAATGCTCAACACCACGACATCCACCTCGTCTCCGACGTTGAGGATGTCGGACGCGCGCGCCACGCGTTTCGTCCACGAAAACTCCGAGACGTGGACCAATCCCTCGATGCCAGACTGAATCTCGACGAACGCGCCGTACGGCACCAGGTTGACGACTTTGCCGCGCAGGCGGCTGCCGACCGGGAACGAAAGCTCAATGCTTTCCCACGGATTCGGCGTGGACTGCTTGAGGCCGAGGGAGACACGCTCGCGGTCCATATCAACCTCCAGGATGACGACATCCAAATCCTGCCCGACCTTGAGCATTTCGCTTGGGTGTTTGATGCGCCCCCAACTCATGTCCGTGATATGCAGCAAGCCATCCAGCCCATCCAAGTCCACAAACGCGCCGAAGTCGGTGATGTTCTTCACGCGGCCGTTACGTTGCTGCCCCTTCTCGATGGAACTGAGGAGTTCGCGCTTCTTGCTGGCGATGCGCTCTTCGATGAGCTCGCGGCGCGACACAATGATGTTCCGGCGCTCGTTGCTGATTTTGATGACCTTCAACTCGCATGTCGTATTCAGGAACGGGTCTGGATCATGCACGGGGGTGACATCCACTTGCGACCCCGGCAAGAACGCGTCCACACCATCCACATCCACAATCAAGCCGCCACGGACTTTCGAGCGGATGGTTCCGGTCACGACCCCGCCCTCCATGTACTTGTTCAGCACGGCCTCCCAGCGCAGCTTGTCATCCGCGCGGGACTTACTCAGGACGACCATGCCATTGTCGCTTTCGAGTTCCACCAGCAGCACGTCAATCACGTCACCCACCTTCGGGATCTCTTCGCTCTTGAAATCGCTTGCCGGGACAGTGCCTTCCGATTTGTACCCGATGTCGACCAGGACTTCGTTCCCTTTGACACCGCTGATCGTACCCTTGATGATGGATCCGGCTGAAAACCGGTTCATCTGATTGGCCAATGCCGCGCTCATCACTTCATGCATTGCGCTGGACTGAGGGTGTTTTGCAGCCATGGGCTTAATCTTCGCCATAATAATACTATTTCCCATCCACCGGACAGACATCCGCCGGATGTTTTGTTAATGTTCTCGTGTGCCGTTGACCTCAGCGCGCCCCGGTCACTCGACCGGACACCGGTAAACGTTTTCCCTTTTGAGGGGAAAAGATTTAAAATATCAAAACTGATATGCGTAATGCAATCAAAAAGGATAGGAATTTCGACTCCCTTTTTTCGCACCCTCCATTTCCCCATTTTTCCCTTGCAACATTCTGCTAAACGGATATACTTTCCGTTTTCAATTGAAAAGGAGGAATTGTGATGGCAAGAAAAATTACGTTGACTTCCGGTCAGTGGGCAGACCTGCCCCTCAAGGAGTTGGCCCCGATGGTGAAGGGTTTTGGTTATGACGGGATCGAGCTCGCCTGTTGGGGTGACCACATGGAGCTGGACAAGGCCTCGGAGAGCAAGGCGTATTGTGACGACAAGCACGCGCTCCTCGCCTCGCACGGCCTCGGGTGCTGGGCGATCTCCAACCACCTGTCGGGCCAGCTGGTGTGCGACAACCTCGACGAGCGCCACAACACGTTTGCCCCGGCCGCGCTGAAAGGCGACTACAAGGCCATGCGCGAGTGGGCCATCGGGATGCAGATCAAGGCCGCGAAGGCCGCGAAGAACATGGGCCTCAAGGTCGTGAACGGCTTCACCGGCTCACCGATCTGGCACCTGCTCTACTCGTTCCCCCCGTGCCTGCCCAACCAGATTGATGAAGGCTTCAAGATGTTCGCGAAGACGTGGAAGCCGATCCTCGACGTGTTCGAGGAGAACGGTGTCAAGTTCGCGCTCGAAGTCCACCCGACGGAGATCGCGTTCGACATCGCCTCCGCGCAACGTGCCATCGAGGCATTGGACGGGCACCCGGCGTTCGGCTTCAACTACGACCCCTCGCACCTGGGCTATCAGGGCGTCGACTACGTGAAGTTCATCCGCACGTTCCCGGATCGCATCTTCCACGCGCACATGAAGGATGCGTGGTGGGGTCACGGCGACGGCACGGTCGGTGTCTTCGGTGGACACACCGATTTCGCAGACCCGCGCCGTTTCTGGGACTTCCGCTCCGTCGGTCACGGCGACATCAACTTCGAGGAGATCATCGTTGCGTTGAACGACATCAGGTATCAGGGGCCGCTGTCCATCGAGTGGGAAGACTCCCGCATGGACCGCTGCCACGGTGCGCGCGAGGCGTGTGCGTTCATCCGCAAGGCAGATTTCGCCCCCAGCGCAATCGCCTTCGATGGCCAGTTTGACCGCTAAGCCGTCCTCGCAAAGTTGAAAACATCGCACCCAAGCCTTGGGTGCGATGCTTTTTTACGTTTGAACAGGTTGCAGATTCGTGGGTACAAAAATGATAACGCCCTCACTCCCGATATTGACGAACCCGGCGGTTTGGGGTATTCTTGTCTCACATGAAAAAAACGTCACCTGAGGATTTGTCACCCATTGCGCGTGTGCTGGCGTTTCTGCGGCGCGGGCAGTGGCAGATGCAGGCAGACCAGCTGCCTTGGTTTCGGCGCATGGCGTTGAAGGCGTTGCGCTTCTGCAGTCTCGTGATTGACGGGTTCAAACGTAACCAGTGTCAACGCCATGCGGCGTCGCTCACGTTCTACTCGCTGATGGCGCTGATCCCCGTGCTGGTGCTGGCACTGGCGCTGGCGCGGACGTTCGGGGGGGAAAAGTACGCGCGTGAGCAGATCGACGCGCACGTTAACGCATGGCTCGAGCAATTCGAGCAACCGGCGGAGAGCGGCAACGACACCCTTACGAAAGCGGAAGATGAGGTGGCCGCGCAACGCGAACAGGCGGAGGTGGTGCAGTCGTTCACGACGCAGGTCAGGGAAATCACCGACAAGCTGTACAAGCAGGTGACGGCCATCAACTTCGGGACACTCGGCGGCATCGGACTGGTCCTGCTGCTTTGGGCGGCGGTCGGTGTGCTGGGGAAGGTGGAGAGAAGTTTCAACGGGGTCTGGGGCGTCGAGAAGTCGCGCCCGTGGATACGCAAGTTCTTCGACTATCTCGGCGTGATCCTCATCCTGCCGTTCCTGATCACGGCAGCATCGTCCGTGCCGGTCGCGTCGAAGGTCATGGCGATGATCGAGGCGATGGACAAGACCGGGGGGGGGGGGGCTGCCGAGACGTTCCGCTCCCTCCTGCACAGCACGTCCTTCAAGACGGGGACGACGCTGGTGACGGGTACCCTGACGTTCGCGTTCCTGCTGGGGTTCATGCCGAACACGCGGGTAAAAGTCCGTCCCGCGCTCATCGGCGGGTTCGTGACGATTGTCCTGTTCAGCCTGTGGCTGAAGCTCTGTACGATGCTGCAGATCGGCATTGCGAAATACAGCGCACTGTACGGCGGTTTCGCGGTACTGCCCATTCTGCTGATGTGGGTTCAGATGAGCTGGCAGATTGTGTTGCTGGGCGCGGAGATCGCGTTCGCCGCGCAAAACCGCGACACCTACATTCTCGAGCAATATGCGACCGACGCGAACCTGCGCGCACGGCTGATGCTGGCACTGGCGTTGTGTGCCGAGGCGGCACGGCACGCCAAGGTGCGCGAGGGGGGGGGACCTTTTGCGGCGGAGGTGTTCGCGCACGAGAAAGGTATTCCCCACCGCTTCGTGCGCGACGTGCTGGAGAGTCTGGTGCGCAACAACATCTTTGCCGAGGTGGCAGGTGTACCGGGGCACTACCTCCTCTACCGTTGCGGCACCAGCATGACCGTCGCGGATGTGATCGGCATCTTTCTGAACAGCGGTGAGCCCCCCTCCACGCTCGGTCTTGACACCCTCGGGGGGGAGATCAAGGATCTGGACAAAACCATCGGCGACGTAATCGGGAAACACCTCGCCATCCCCGTGATGAGGTGATCACCATCAAATAAACCCGTTCTCGCGCAGCATCGCTTCCGTGATGCCGGAGATGTCACGACCGAGAAGCCGCGCGACGTATTTGCCGAGGATGTCGCTTTCGAGGTTGAGCGCGTCGCCGGGGCGGCGGTCGCGGAGCGTGGTGGCGTTGAGCGTGTGGGGGATGAGGTTGACCTCCAGCCAGTCGTCGCCCAACCCGCTGACCGTGAGGCTCACGCCGTCAATGGCGACGGACCCCTTCAGCACCGTCTGCCGCGCGAGGGGGGGGGTGCAGGAGACGCGCCACACGGCGTCGCGCCCGCGCTCGCAGATGTCGAGCAGGGCCCCCGTCTCGTCAACGTGGCCGCTCACGATGTGCCCCCCCAGGCGTTCGCCGACGGCGAGGGCGCGCTCGAGGTTGAGGGGGGCCCCCTCGCGGAAGTTG
>Ga0099364_10013442_pt1 | contig 10979 bp, 10 predicted proteins | sample TergutTh196P3_FD_73070 | JGI IMG/M metagenome (GOLD analysis project Ga0099364, IMG submission 73070) | Microcerotermes parvus P3 segment gut microbial communities from Pointe-Noire, Republic of the Congo - Th196 P3 | ecosystem: Host-associated > Arthropoda: Insects > Digestive system > Gut ... | reverse complement strand
CGGAAAAGTAAAGACGGTGAAAGTAGTGAAAGAATAAAAGTAGCGCTCATCTATGAAAGAGGGGACAGTTGCGACGGCTTCGCCGTCGCAACTGTCCCCTTTCTTGCTACTATTCCCTAACGGGATGGCGTAAGCGTTGCCACCATCACGTTTTTAGCATTTTTTTTAAAATATCAAAAATAGATGCTACATTTGCGGCGGAAACATTATTTCGTAATTCATTAATATACTTATTCAATGAAGTCAATATTCAATATTACAGGTATTGCCGTATTATCCATGGCGGTGCTGTTCCATTCGGTCGCTTTTGGACAAAAGAAGAAAGACCCCGTTCGGGTGTTGCTTGTCACAGGCGGACATGGTTATGATAAAGAGCCGTTTGATGCGTTTATGAAGTCGCTGCCCGGCATTACCGTCACCGAAGTAAAACATCCCAACGCTTTGGCGATGTTTCGTCCCGAAAACCGAGCATCATACGATGTTGTTCTGTTCTACGATATGCCCGAAGCCATCAACGAACAGGAAAAGAAAGATTTTACGGATTGTCTGAAGGCAGGAAAAGGAGTGGTGGTATGGCATCATGCGTACTGTTCGTATCAAGGGTGGCCCGAGTACCAGAACATCGTCGGGGGGCGTTACCACGAGAATCCATGGACGGACAGCAAGGGCGTAGCGCAGCCCGCCTCCACCTACAAACATGACGTAGAGTTTCATGTGAAGGTTGCCAAAAAAAGACATCCTGTCACTAAAGGCATCACTGATTTCGACATCCTCGACGAGACCTATGGCAGGGGCAGCGTCAACCTCGGCGTGCAAACGCTGCTTACCACTGACGATCCGTCAAGCACGCCATCCATTGCATGGACTAACCGCTATGGTAAGTCAAAGATCGTCACTATCCTGCTGGGACACGACAACCATGCCTGGACAAATCCGCAATTCGCAAAACTGTTGTCGCAGTCCATTCATTGGGTCAAATAAACATATCCGACGCTATGTTCTCCTACAGGATTGTTTTTGGATTATTTTGGTTGCTGGCTTTATTGCCGTTGCGGCTTCTTTATCTGATTTCAGATTTTTTGTTTGTACTGGTTTTTTATCTCGCACGCTACCGGCGTAAAGTGGCGTTGGAAAATTTACGCAATTCGTTTCCCGAAAAGACAGAAAAGGAGCGACGGCAAATAGCCCGCAAATTCTACCGGTTTTTTTGCGATCTCTTTGTAGAAACTATCAAGATGATCCATTTGGACGGCAATGAGATGCGTCGTCGCATCCATTTCAGCAATCTCGAAGTTTTTGACGATTTGTTCCGTAAAGGCAAACAAGTTTTTTTTGCTACAGGTCACTACGGCAATTGGGAATGGATGGCTACGCTGGAAAATTCCTTTCCATACCACCTTGCCACGCTCTACCTGCCTTTGCAAAACAAATGTTTTGACAAGTTGTTCTACTATTTTCGCACCAAAGACGGCACGGACGCTATTCCCGTAAATTCTGCCGTCAGGGCGATTGTCAAGTATCATCAGGAAAACCGGCTGACGGCATTGGGTTTCATCTCCGACCAGTCGCCGCATCGTAATGCGATTCATTACTGGACCACCTTCCTGAATCAGGAAACCCCCATATATCTGGGTATAGAAAAATTAGCCAAACGTTACAATACAGCCGTGCTTTATTTTGAGACGCGGCGCGTAAAACGGGGTTATTACGAGGTGGATGTTACCCTGATCTGCGAAAATGCCGCCGAAACCGCCGATAAGGAAATCACCGATAAACATGTGGCATTGCTGGAGCAAACCATCCGCCGCAATCCGCAATATTGGTTGTGGAGCCACCGCAGGTGGAAGCATAAACGGGTTTGAGGTTTGAAGTTTGAAGTTTTGAAAATCGTAATTCATAATTCCTAATTCATATAAAGTGGATTTTCATCAAATACCATCGCCATGTTACGTATTAGATGAGTCGCTGCTTGCGGCTAATCTGAAGTTGATACGCGAGGTCGGCAGAGAAGCCGACGTGGAAATGATCCTTGCGCTCAAGGGATTCGCCATGTGGAGCGTTTTTCCGTTGATCAAGCCGTATGTCAAGGGCGTATCGGCGAGTTCGATACATGAGGCGCGTCTGTCCTTTGAAGAAATGGGCTGTCTGGCGCATACCTATTCGCCGGCGTACAGCGACGGCGATTTCGACACTATTTTGCAATACAGTAGCCACGTCAGTTTCAATTCGTTGACACAATATGAACGTTTCCGCAAAAAAGTACGCGCTTTTGAACGTCCCATTTCGATAGGGCTGCGCGTCAATCCCGAATTTTCAACGGTAGACACTGAACTGTACAATCCATGTTCGCACGGTTCGCGACTTGGCATAACAGCGGAACAAATCGGCGAAAAACTGCCCGAAGACATCGAAGGTCTACATGTTCATGCCCTGTGCGAATCGTCGGCAGAAGCAACCGCCGAACTGTTAGATGTGGTTGAAAAGAAGTTTATGCGTTTTTTTCACCATATCCGCTGGCTCAATCTTGGCGGCGGGCATCTGATGACCCGTAAAGGCTACAATACGCAATGTCTGATCCATGCATTGAAAACATTTCGTAAAAAATACCCTCGCATACAAGTCATACTCGAACCCGGCGCCGCTTTTGTCTGGGAGACAGGCGTTCTTGTAGCCACCATCGTAGATATTGTTGAAAATTCAGGTATTCGCACCGCCATGCTCGATGTTTCGTTCACCGCGCATATGCCCGATTGTCTTGAAATGCCCTACAAGCCGCGCATACGCGACGCTTCGGATCTTCGTAAAGGCGAATCCGGCTGGCGGCTTGGCGGTAACAGTTGCCTCGCAGGCGATTATATGGGCGAATGGTCGTTTGACGAAGAACCTTACATCGGAAAACGCATCATTTTCGAAGATATGATGCACTATACAATGGTAAAAACCACCATGTTCAACGGAACGCCGCATCCTGCCATCGGCACATGGAGCAACGCAGGGTTTACCCTGTTGAAAAAATTTGGATATGAGGATTATAAAAACAGGTTGGCATAGTTTTTAGGTTTCAGTTTTCAGTTTTCGGTTTTCAGTTTTCAGTTTTCAGTTTTTTGTTTTCAGCAAAAACCGCTAACCGCCATTTCAAAAAACTTTCATTCCTTTAAAATCCGCTATCCTGTTAAAACACAATACAGGAATCTTATCAGGATTGATGATCAATTTTTCTTCCCGCAGACCAAAGAATAACCTGTTGAACGGTGAAGCCTGTTCAACCTGAATTACAATCATATCCGTTCCTTTTGACAAGTCTAATATGGTTTCGGCTGAATTTCTTTTTTTATCGTGCGTGGTAAAATTGATTTGTACATCCTGCTTGTCCATGATTTTGCTCAGCAATTCCAAATTCTGGGTTATATTCCTTTCTTTTGGCGTTCCTTTCCCTGACGGAGTGATGATGTGCATGACAGCATCCGGATAAAAATTACTGAAAAGGACAACTCGTTTCAGTTTTTGGTTGTGAGAGTTCAAAAAGTTGATCGGGAAAGAAATGTTCTGCAATATGCCTTTTTCAGGAGGTCCCTGTATCATAAGGAAGGGCGCAGAAATACCCAGAAGGGTTTTGATCGTTTTGATACCTCCTCCCGTTTTCAAGATGACCAACGTCGGCATTATTTCTCTGACCAATTCTTCAATGACCGCGTATGGCTGGTTTCCCTGACGAATCATCAATTCGGGACGGACGCCGAATTTGTCGAAACATTCTTCGGCAACAAAACTCAGCTTCTTTTCCATTAAGGGGATTTCACTGTCGCTGGTTGCAACATACAATATCAATAAACCACAATTCATTACTTTTGACATACAGGCTCCATGACCCATGGCATGATAGGCTAATGGCGAAAAATCGCACGGAACCAAAATTGGATGATCTTTTTTTACAGTATCCATCACAAATGATTTTTAAAATGAATCCCAAAGATAATATTTTTTTTTGACTTTTTTACAAAAATATTACCTTTGTCGCATTATAATATGAAAATATTTTTCGTCATACTCATGCTCACATTCTTCCCCGAAGCAGTGAAAGCGCAAGAAAAACAGCCTCCAGCGCGGGAGGTAACGCTCGAAGGCGCCTTCAATTTCAGGGATGTGGGCGGATATGCCACCACCGAGTATCGCCGCCTTTCCATGGGCAAACTATATCGCGCGGGCGATATTTCTAACTTGACTGACGCAGATATCGAAGAGATGAAACGCAGGAAAATATATACGGTGGTCGATTTTCGCAGCGAAAATGAAATTGCAGCGGCTCCCGACAAGTTGCCGCCCGGAGCCGATTATCTTTCGTTGCCTGCCGGAACAGGAAATCCAGCCGATTTTTTTAAGGAATATACTTCGGGCTTGGAAGCGATGACGGCTTTCTATTCGGATGTATCTGTTTTCAGAGAAAAATACCGTCCATTTTTTCGGAAGGTGTTGCTTTTGCCGGACAGCTCGGCAATGGTTTTTCATTGCTCCGCCGGCAAGGATCGGACGGGTATCGCGGCTGCATTGCTGCTGTATGCGCTTGACATACCGATGGAAACCATCCTGACGGATTATGTAGCCACCAATTATTTCAACAGGGAAAAGAACGAAAAAATGACGGACTGGCTAATGAACGAACATGACGTTGACCGGAAGATGGCTGCCGAAATTCTGGACGCCAACCCGCTGTACCTCGAAACGGCGTTCAATGCGATTAAAAAACAATACGGCAGCATCGAACTGTTTCTTTACAGAGAAATAGGTATTGACGAGGCGGTCAAATCCAGATTAAGAGAGAAATTTCTTCAATAATTTTATTCAAATTTAACCATTAATATTTAATCAAATCATCATGACAAATCAAAAAACAAATCATTTGAACAGGAGGCAATTTTTGGGTACAACAGCCCTTGGATTAGCCGGATTAACCATTCTTCCGAGTTGGACGCTGGCAAATGGCGTCCGTATGGCGCCAAGCGACAGAGTGGTGCTGGGATTTATCGGATTGGGACAGCAGGGTTGTTCCGATTTCAACAGTTTTTCAAGATGCCCCGGCGTGCAGGTCGTTGCCTGTGCCGACGTAGAAAGCATCAAGCGCGAACGTTTCAAACGGCGCGTTGAAGCGTGGCAAACAAGGCAAAACATGGTAGTGAAGTGCGATCAGTACGAATTTTACGAAGACTTGCTCAACCGCAAGGACATCGACGCCGTATCCATCGCCACGCCCGACCACTGGCACGCCCTGACCACCATTCACGCATGTAAGGCTAAGAAGGATGTGTATATCCAAAAACCGTTGGCATTTACCGTTGTCGAAGGTTTTGAAATGGTACGCACCGCAAACGACTATAAATGCGTAGTACAGGTAGGCAGTCAACAGCGTTCGAGCAAGGAATTTCAGCAAGCCATCGCTTTGGTGAGAGCCGGCGGTATTGGTCATATCGAAACCATTTTTGCTAAAGTAGGCGACCCTCCCAAACCTTTCGATCTTCCCGAACAGCCCATCCCGAATACGTTGAACTGGAACCAGTGGATGGGACCGCTCAATGATGTAAACTTACATTATCATTCGGATCTTTGCCCGCCCATCACGCTTGATCCCGATCAAAACGAAAAACTGTGGGGTGCATGGCGCTGGTATCGCGAAACAGGTAACGGATATACAGCCGACTGGGGCGCGCATATGTTCGACATCGCGCAAGCGGCTATAGGAATGGATGGCTCCGGACCCTGCGAATTTATCCCAAAAGGTTACGGCGGAGCGCAATACCTGACCATGAAATACCAGAACGGCATTGTGATGACCGAACAACCGTTCCGCGCTCAGGGCGCCAACCCGGGCAGCCAGGGTATCTGTTTCAACGGAAGCAAAGGATGGTTAAGAGTAGCCCGCGGATATATTGAATGTTCCGATCCGTCGTTGTTGCAAAAGCAAGAGCAGCAAATAGCCGCCGGACAATTTGAAGAAAGCGCCTCGCATATGCAGGATTTCATCAACTGCGTCCGCTCGCGCAGAAAACCAATCGCTTCAATAGAAATAGGTTGCAGCACCAACACCCTGTGCAGCATTGCCAACATTGCCGTAGAATTGCAACGCCCCGTGAAATGGGATCCCGCAACATTATGTTTCGGCAACGATAAGGAAGCCGCCAACCACAGGCTGTACAAGTATCAGTATCGTAAACCGTACAGTTTTTAAAGTTTCAGGTTTGAAGTTTGAAGTTTCAGGTTTGAAGTTTCAGGTATTTTAATTTTTAATTTTTAATTGACATGAAAAAAGTAGTATTTATTTTAGTTGTGGCTGCTGTGTGTATGCAGTGTTCTGTTGACCAGAAGCCAAATTCAAAATTCGGCGGCGTTCAAATAGGTACCATTACCTACAGTTATCGCAGTATGCCGGATCAATCTCTGGAGGCAATATTGAGTTATACCGTGCAATCGGGAATCAATTCGGTAGAACTTTTGGGCGGCGCGGCAGAACAATATGCCGGTATACCGCAAGACAGAGATGAAGCGGTTCAGTGGCGCAAAACAGTTTCGATGGACAAATTCAAGGAAATCAAGAAGATGTTCGACGAGGCAGGTGTGGAGATACATATTGTGAATATGGGCGGTCCTCGATGGTCGGACGAAGAGATCGATTATCTGTTCAACGTATGTAAAACGCTGGGCGCTGTAGGCGTTGCCATGGAAATATCCGAAGAGGCAGCCACGCGCTTGTCCCCCTTTGCCGATAAGCACAACCTGTATGTTATTTTTCACAACCACGGGCAACCGGAAGATCCGGATTTCAGTTTTGACCAAATACTGGAAATTGGACCCCGTCTGATGCTCAGTTACGACGTAGGTCACTATTACAGCGCCACAGGACTGAATCCATGCGACCTGATGAGACGTTTGCATCATCGCATCGCCAGTATTCATGTGAAAGACAAGACCTGGGAAGGAACCTACAAGGCAAGCGCTAACCTTCCTTTCGGCGAAGGACAGACGCCCATAGTGGAAATACTCCAACTCATCCAAAAGGAAAAATGGCCCATCGTTTGTCACATCGAACAGGAATACAAGATTCCCGATGATTCTGACGCCGTGCAGGAAGTAATCAAATGCGTGGAATATTGCCGAAAAGCGCTGGTGAAATAACAGCATTCTCTAAAAAAACCATCATCATTTAACCTTATGAAAACCATCATCACTATCATCCGCGTAGCCGTTGGCTGGCACTTTTTGTACGAAGGATGTATCAAACTCTTTGCCGAGGATTGGTCGGCGGCATCGTACCTGAACAACACCTACGGGTTTCTTTCGGGATTTTACCATTGGTTAGCCGTTTCGTCCGGACGGCTTGCATTAGTCGATTTCCTCAATGTATGGGGGCTGATACTCATCGGTTTGGTGTTGTTCCTAGGCTTGTGCGTCAGATGGGCGTCACTGGCAGGCGCTTTGTTGCTGACGCTGTACTATTTTGCTTATCCGCCGTTCGGAATTACGTTGCTCACCGGCGACGGTTCGCTGTACATCATCAATACGCTGTTTATTGAAGCGTCAATACTTGTTTTTTTCTTTTGTTATAAAGAAAGAGGTTATGGATTGGACGACGCCTTAGTTTTGCTGAAAAGGCAAAAAGAACCGTCGCTTGCTGCGGCAGGCACGGATACGGGCGTTAACACGCGCCGCGAACTGCTGAAAGACCTTGCCGCCCTGCCTGTTTTGGGTTTATTCGGATGGGGCGCCGGGCGCAGCGCCAAATTGTACGGCATTGATACCCTTTCGGGCGCTACCATACAAATTGAACAAGTAGCGCTGGGCGAACTCAAAGGCGAACTGCCGAAAGGAAAAGTGGGACCGCACGAGTTAAGCAGACTGATCATGGGCGGTAACCTGATTGGCGGATGGGCGCACGCCCGCGACCTGATTTACGCCGAAAAATTATTCAAAGCGTACAATACCGAAAAGAAAATTTTTGAAACCCTGATGCTGTGCGAACAGGCAGGTATCAATAGCATCAACATCGGTTACCCGACCATCGACACGATGGTGAAGTACAAAAAAGTGACCGGCAGTAAAATTAAGATCATCACACAGGTGGGTATCCGAGAAAAGGAAGATGATATTTACGGAGACGTCGCCTACGCCGTTGATCAGGGCATAGATATCATACAGTTGCAGGGAAACTGGTGCGACTGGTTGGTACGGGATAACCGTCTTGAAGTGATTGACGGGTTGATGCACCGCATACGCAGTCATGGTATTCTTGCCGGAATGGGCGCGCATACTATCGATTCGTTCATCATTTGCGAAGAGAATGGCATCATTCCAGATTATTACATGAAAACGATGCACCACGATAACTATTGGTCGGCGCACCCGCGCGAAAACCGCAGAGCGTTTGAAGTGGACGGAGCTAAAAGCAGAGACCACAACATGTTTCACGACAACTGTTTCTGTCCTTTCCCCGATCGCACCGTTGAATTTGTGAACCGAACAAAAGTGCCGGTGATGGGATTCAAAGTGCTTGCAGCAGGCGCTATCCATCCCAGAAGCGGTTTCAGGTGGGCGTTTGAAAATGGCGCCGATTTCATCTGCGTAGGGATGTTCGATTTTCAGGTGGTAGATGATGTAAATATCTGCATTGATACGTTACAAAACCTCCAAAACAGAGAACGAGGATGGTACGCGTAATTAATGGAGAATGGAGAATGGAAAATGACTAATTTCATTCTCAACTCTCAATTCTCAATTCTCAATTGGAATGAAGCATATTGTCATATTTGCGTCCGGTTCGGGTTCTAATGCCCAGCGTATTTCCGAATATTTTGCCGCTTCGGGAGTTGCGCGGGTGATCATGATATACGCTAATCGCGCCGATGCTTATGTGTTGCAACGCGCCAACATGTTGAACATTCCTACGGTTGTGTTTGACAGGGCTGATTTTTATGAGAATGATCTCATATATCATCAATTGGAAAATCTTAACCCTGATTTGATCGTACTTGCCGGCTTTTTGTGGAAAGTTCCCGAAAAAATCGTACATGCTTTCCCTAACAGGATTGTGAACATTCATCCTGCGCTACTTCCCAAATATGGCGGAAAAGGAATGTATGGGATTCATGTTCATCGCGCAGTTATTGAAAATCGCGAAAAAGAATCGGGAATCACCATACATTTTGTCAATGAAAATTATGACGAGGGCGCTGCCATTCTTCAAGCCCGATGCGTCATTAATGTCAATGATACGCCCGAATCACTCGCGAAAAAAGTTCACGCCCTCGAACACAAGTACTTTCCGCAAACCATCGAACAGGTTTTGCTGCGGCATTAATTCACTTCTAAGTCTTGCCACCCCGGTAATTTTGGGAATGTGGCATGAGGTTCAGCCTGATACCAGTATACCACTGAGGCAATGTCCGATTTTTGGGGCAAGTAGCGTCCATCGTGGCGCCAACCGAGGTCTTGCATGGTAATGCGTAAATCCTTTTCAAACCTTACCGGATCAACAATATGCCAGCGGTACATCCCAAAACGCTGTTGCGATTGGTATGTGCCGTCAGGTCGTATCACCTGATGCAGTCCGGCATAGGGCGTACAAAATTCCTTATATTGTCCATTGCGGTCGAAATTGTACGAACCGCAGAAATAATCTTCTGTTCCGGTGCCGCAAATGGTGGGGAATTTTGTGTCGCCGTCCATAAAGAATTTGATTTCTCCTTCGCCCCACCAGCCGTTGTTGTGAACGCCCCACGCCATGTAAACGCCCACGTAATGACCCTTTCCTTTGATGCCGTCTACAATGGTATAATCCGAACCTTGGTTATAGTGCGTCCGGCGAAACTGGGCATGGAAATACGCGGCGTCGGAAGGTACTTCCGTGAGCGTGTAGTTGATCTGGTAGTACAGCGTCATAGCGTTCCTGTCATTGACGTTTTCTACCGTGATTTTGCATTTTTTGCGAAAAGGCATATTCCAGTAGCAATTGAAAGCGCTGCCCGGATTAACGCAGACAGCCAAAGATACCAGCGGAGCATACACGCCCCAGCCCATGCCAAAGAAATCGCCGAGGGGACATTCCACTGAAGGAGTTTTCTCGTCGTCCCAATAAATGCGAAGGATAGAGAAACGCCAATTCCCCGTTGGGGTCATCCAGATTTGCTGGATAGCGCCGGGTCCTTCAATTTCCGCCAACGTAAATGTTTCGCCCGAATTGATACGGATAAAAGGATTCACCTTCCAGCCTTGTCCCAGATCGCGGGCTGCGTTGGCTGCGTTAGCCATATTGCGTTGATCGCCGTCTTTCGGATCAGCCATCCCGCCTTTTCCTTTTTCGCCCGTGAAGTTTTCGGGGCTGATAGAACGGGTTTTAGCGTCCGATAAACGATACAGATTGCCCATGTGCATGTCCAAACCATTGAACTTGTCCGACTGGGCGCGCGCCATGAAAGTCATGGCAAATGCAGGCGGAATATTATTTTGAGGTGCTGGAGTGGGGAGGATAGTCATGGTTTGTTCGTGTTAGCCCAGCCAAAAGTATGAAAATAAATTGTTCATTTTCTCATCAATTTAGTAGTATTTCATTATCTTTGCCCATCTGTATAAACGGAAACCGGCTCTGCTGAGGAGCAACCTGTCAGGGATACTGCAGATGCTCGACGAAAATGTCAACCTCACTGGGCTGTATTTTCAGTCCAGTGACATTTTCAGAGCGCCTTATACCTTCAAAAACCTATAAACTTGTTTATCCTTTTACCCGGATTTCTTTTTTGCCTTTTCCGGGTTAGGTTTTTTTAGGCATGATGCTCTCTGAAAATATTATTTGCATCAATGAGAACTATTCTTTACTTTTGCCTGTATGTTCGACAATTAAAATTTAAAATTTCAATAAAACAGTTATGGACAATTTATTAGCAAGCATGTTGCCCCAAGGTATTTATCAGCATTTTAAGATGGTATCTTTAACCGAG
>Ga0099364_10013441_pt1 | contig 10979 bp, 8 predicted proteins | sample TergutTh196P3_FD_73070 | JGI IMG/M metagenome (GOLD analysis project Ga0099364, IMG submission 73070) | Microcerotermes parvus P3 segment gut microbial communities from Pointe-Noire, Republic of the Congo - Th196 P3 | ecosystem: Host-associated > Arthropoda: Insects > Digestive system > Gut ... | reverse complement strand
CAAAAAACCGGAAATTCTGATGTCTTTTTACAACTTCATTGTTATCTAGTCTTATAAATCCATTATCGTCCAGTAAAGAGTTAAGAAAAGCAAGATATTGCGGCTTCGCAAAGTTTATTTCTTCAAAAACAACTGCTCCCCCATAGCGAATGGCTTTTGTAACATAGCTTTCCATAAAAACAAATTCACTGCCTTGAGGAATGTACTTGCCAAGGATGAATTCGTCAAGGTTTTCAGTGCAATTAACAGTTTCCATTATTGGTATTTTAATTTCCTGACATATCAATTTACATGCTATTGTTTTTCCAGTCCCGGCAGGCCCATGAAAGAGTGTAGAAAGCATATCACCATTTTTAATGGCATTTGATAGAGCATATAGGCTTTTATGAAGAATAAGTTCTTTGGGTAGATTTGGAATTAAGTCTAAATATTCGTTTGAAAAAGAATCTGTTGGAAATGGCACAGGTCTTTTTTCTTGAATTACAGTTATATTCCTTTGATTTTCAAAGAGAATCGCAAAAGCATCTTTATAAGAAGTAAAACGCTTAGGGTGCATATATGGAGGCTCTGAGTATTGCAATGTATATGAATCGTTTTTATGGTTCTGATAAAAATCTTCATGAAGATTAACAAAAATATCAGCGGCAGGAGATTCTATAAAATTGTGTACTAGTGATGAAAAATCATTATTTTTTTCCATCTCATGAGCAAGCAGAATCATGAAAGATGGCAATAGTTTATATAAATTTGAAAGAGGATGAATATCATCTTTAATAAAGTCTTCATTTATATCATACGCACCTACTATAATATTTTTACCATCAAAGAAAGCTCTATATGAAAATATGACGGTGTCTATTATACCTGCATTATGCCAATCTTCGGGAACAACGATTTTTTGGTGAAAAACTTCTTTGCTTTCTCTATAATAATAGTCACCCAAAGTGGAATCACTAGAATCATTAATATCTTTTATAAATGTCAAAAACATAACAAGAGCCTCACCTATTGGCTGGCATAATGCTGTTGTTCCTGTTGGAGACTGATTATTGGGATGAACATAGTATTGAGTAACATCAGAAAGATGTTTAAACCCAAACCCCTTATAAATGTCCTTTCCGTTTTTTCGTACTGTTTGAAATGCTTCCTTAAAGACTGGCATAGCTAAATCCTCTATATCAATGCTGGTTTCTGTATCTTCTTCCCAATTTTTCATACTGGGGAGTTTATGATTAGAAAAATAGTTATAAAATATTTCCTTTACTTCATCTAAACTATTTGCAAAATAGCTATAAATACGTGGTTCATCATTTGGAAGTTCTATGGTCGTAGACAGGTGTAGCCTCATTTCACCCGTATTAATTTCAAAAACATATTGAAATTGAAGATAATTGCTGTCTTCTATTTCCTTTGAAGGAAAAAGTGTAATTACAGGGTCTTCCTGATACGGGTCAAGGCTTTGTAGAGCTGCGGCAATGGAACGCAAGGTTGGGTGATCATCTTCTATATCGGGTTCTTTTATTAATTTAAAATCCATTAATTTTAATCCCCATGTTTTTTAAATCGTTAATTATTTTTACTGCAAATTTCCTGATATATTTTAATCCTCTTGTTTCCAGTGCAGTAATGTTCTTTTCCGCATCTTCTATCCATTCTGTAGAAAAACTCATGTTTCCAAGGGTATTGAGTAAATCATCGTTGTTCACAAGGTATAATTCTTCCAGTATTTTTTCAGGTTCATCCTGTTCATACATTAAAATATCATTGTATATAAACAGTGTATAGACATGTGTTGATATTCCAAGTTCAGACAGAACAAACATGGGATCGCGATCAGCATCTTTTGCTTCTTTTAGCAGATCAATAGGCGATTTTTTACTTTTGTGCCTTTGATTGGCGGATTCTTTCTCCAATAGGGCAATAAGTTCATCTATTTCATTATCCCATGGGGTTGCTTCAAATTGCAATAAGCCCTGGTAAAATGGATTGAAAGGAAGATTGAAATGCTCAAGTACCTCTTGCTGTATAAATAGTAACTTGTCAAAAAGTTGACCGGATCTGGATGGGCCACCTTTTTTCTTTAGAGAAACCTCTATTTCGGCGATTTTCTGTATAGCCGCACGTAATTCAAACTCGTTCATTGGATACTCCGTTAGCTCAATCCAGCTTTGGAACCCATGGTAATTCAGCAACTTCATTGTAAATAACATTCATCAACACAACCGGTGTATTCCCTACTTTATTTTGATGAATTCTAAATTGTAATCCATTTACTGGTTTTTCTGACTTTTCTGGAGGGAACCCTACAAAATCTACTTCAATCATTACCATGTAAGGATATTCTTCGTCATCTACAAAACGTAACTGAAAAGTATCATTGCCTTCAAGAAGACCTCGGGTGATTATAACACCACGAGAACCTCCAGCAGCTTCTAATAACTCTGTCGCACCTTGTGGAATCAACAAATCCCAGTTTCCGCAGTATTGACATAGGTAGTAAATACCAAGTTGGCAATAATCTGTTTCAAAATAGTTAGTTTTTGACAAATTTTGGTTATCGTCCCAACTAACTGTTACCATGTCTGTAGGTATCTGCATACCATCTGCTTCTATCATATTGGGTCTCCTCTAAGATTACTTATTTATCTTCTCTTTTATCTGCTGTTCCATTGTTTTACCATCTTTTTCTTTTTCTACAATCATGAACAAGCCTCTTTTATCTGATTGCTTTTCCCACATCAAGCCTATAGCTTCTTTTTCCTTGGTGTCATCACTGGAAGATAAATGTTTACCTTTGTATTCGATGACTAATATGCGGTCATCATTTAACTTAGCGACAAAATCAGGGTAGAAAAAATCTATTGGAGTTGGAAGTTTAAAGGAAGCGGATTTATTTTCTAGATTGCGAAGCCAAAATTTTACATTTTCTGAGGAATCTATAACCTCTGCACATATGGCTTCCTCGCTGTTCATAGAACCTATATTTTTATTGCCAATAAAGTGCTTTTTAAATTGATAACTACCAGAATGGGGAATAATAATGTCATACATTCCTTTCTTAAAATCAAATCCATTATCAAAATCCAGGGTTTTTCGATACTCGTTTTGGAACAATAAATAAGACTTGTTACGAGCTTTAGCCCTTGTTTCAACTATAATTGATTGTAATTTGTTAAGAAGCGCGAATTTCGCAATTATTAGATTAGGAAGAGTTATTTTTCGAGAATTTATTAAATAATCAATTACTTTTTGTAACCAAGCGACCATATCAGGTTGTGGTATATCGTTCTGCTTAAGATTACGGTCTAGCCAATGAATTAGGTTAATGGGCTCCCATATATCAATGTCGCTCATATAAGGTAGTAATTGGTCTTTCCCTGCATATGTAAATTGCAATTTATTATCTTCAAGGTCAATACTAAAGCCTTGACCTGGAATTTCCTCGATATTAAAGTCTTCTTTTTCTAAGCGTGTTTTCGCTGTATCAGTTATATTCCATTCATAATGTTCAAAAATAGTGTTAGGGTCTGCAAAAAGAAAATTACCATCAATTTCTACCATGAGGCGGGGAACAATAAATTTTTCACCCTTATCTGCAGGAGATAATTCGTCTCTTATTTTTTTAAATGTGTCATATTTTTGCATGAAAGAGGCAGCTTCTTGTACATTTACTTTCCTGATAGTGTCAAAAACAATCTTGGCTTCGTCATCTGTAATTTTCGGGGCAAAGAACAGTGTATTGTTGCTATCAAGTTCGACATTATTGGGAAGGTCTTTTTTTTCTATTTTTGCTTCCAGGTTAAAGGCGTTATATGGTATGCTCCAATTTGGGTCTAAATCTGGTTGGTTTATTTCCTGGATTGAAGCACGGGCTTCATCCTCATTAAAACCCTTTTGGATTAATTTATCTGTCAGTGTTTGTGCGGCTTCTCTAAAATGTTCAGAGACGACATAGGCATACGCCAAATTAAGAGAAGGTGTTTTGCGGGTTTTGGCGTAGGGCATACGCATTATACGCCCCAATAACTGGGCTACCGAAGTATCGCTTTTTACATTTGCAAGGGAACAAAGAACATAGGCGAAAGGACAATCCCAACCTTCCTTAAGGGCTTCCACGGTAATGATATAACGAGTGGGTTCATCGGGACTGAAAACATCAATATTGTTTAATTCTTTTTGCTCTCCAGTAGCAATTTTAATTTGTTCTTCCGGTATATCAGCAGATTCTAGAAGGTACTTTTTTAGTACCTCAACATTAATATCTTTTTCTTTGCTCTGGGCTTGAAAAAGTAAAATAGGACGAATGTATTCTTTTTCGTTTTCACAATCTTTTTCTAAGACTGCCCTACGGGCTATGGCAGTATCAACAGCTTGCTCCCAATTCGTATTTACCATTAGGGCTATTGGAAGTTTTATCATTTCCTCATCTTTTAGTTCAGAAGCATAAACATTATATAGGGTATTGTTATTTTCTTTGGGTGTTGCGGTAAATTCAATTATGGCAGCAGGGTTCAAACGACCTTGTGTACCCTGGGAAAGTTCTGTTACAACCTTGTGGGCTTCATCTATTATTAATATGGGACTGTGATAATGCAGGAGATTGGAAAAAGAATATTGTGGTCTAGTTTTTCCTTCTTTTATTTCCATACCCATATACTTAGCGGGAGGCATTTTTACAAAATGTCCTTCAAGGTTTTCATTGTCTTTATAAACATTATATTTATCAGTATTCGCTTTAACAAAAGACTGTATCGTAGAAACAATTATGCAGGCATTTTCTTCAACATCTGAAGGGCGTATATTAAACTTTTCGTCAAGGTCGTATATTTTTACTTTTCCTTCAAACTGGTCGTTAAGGGCAATGCGGTAAGGATGGCGAGGATTTTTTAGGGCTTCGGCTGTCTGCCTGCGGATTGTATCGGTAGGAACAAACCATAATACAAGGGGGTAATCCTTATTACACCATGTATGGGCAACTGTTTTTATAGCGTGAGCGGCAATGATTGTTTTTCCACCACCTGTAGGCACTTTTATACACACCCGTGGGGTATTGGGGATGCTATCCCAAACGGTATAATTGTTTTTCAAATTAACCAAGCGGGAAGCTATGTCTATTTCAGAGGTTACACTCTTAAAGGCTTCTATATGACCTACGATTCGGCATTTCTCAAAAAAGGACTGTAAGACATCTAATGAATTCTGTTGGTACATTTTTAACTGCATATTAACCTCTATAACGTGCGGCTATTTGCCGCACATTAAAATCGAATATGAAACGAAGTTTCATTCTACCATACCTTTATATCATAGGGGGTTTGTTTGAAAATGATGTCATTATTAACTAGACTGACATAGGTTAACCGTGTGGATTCACCATAAATAACCATTTGGCTATATTCCAGCTCTGTTTTATTCTTTTTTTCTACGGCTTCTATGTCATTTTTAATATGGTTTAAAGTCTTATGGGTTAGGACATTACCGCCATTAATGCTTTTATCTCCTAAAATGCCATTATACAAAAGGGCATAGGCTGTACCGTTATAAACTCCAAGAAAAGCAGATTTTTTCTTAGGTTTTTTCATGGGAGTTTTTGTTTCGGTGAAATAAACATGTGCAGCCAGATTTTCAAAAGTTATGGTATCTTTTATTCGTTTTTCATTATCGAAAATTGCCTCACCTAAAGTGAAAAAGCGGAAATCGCCTCCGCCTTTCCAGTCTACTAATTTACTAATACCACCCTGTTCGCCATCAATGACTTTTTTAAGCCTAACTGCACAATGGGTTTTTGCATGGTCTCCCATTTCTATACCGATGTAACGCCGTCCCATTTTGTGAGCTACTGCGGCAGTTGTTCCTGAGCCGAGGAAGGAATCGAGGACGAGATCATTTGAATTTGTAGCAATAGTTAAAATACGATAGATAAGACGTTCTGGTTTGGGTGTAGCAAACCATTCTGTTTTAACTCGCTCGGGAAAAAGTTTTTTTTGCTCATATTTTGCTTGCCTATTATGTCCAGTTTCTTCTAATTCTGCCCACAATGTTGATGGGGGAACATTTTTCTGTTCATATAAATATGTTTTTCTTTTTATATTGGTAAAATCCTTATTGAAGAAAATTTCACCTGTTTCAATTTTATCTTTAAGTGTATCTTCAGACCATCGCCAACCGTATGTGGGTGATTTAATAACATTTCCATTTGGAGCAGTAATATCATAACAAAGATTAGGTCGTGGATTAGGAGATGAAATAGGGTTGCCGTCAAACCATGGTCCTCTAGGGTCATTATTAGGATTGCTATAATGACTGCTTTGGTCAACGTTTCTTAGTAATTTGTTAGTAATCCAATTTACGTTTTTTGAATAAACTAGAATATAATTATGGTCAAGTGAAAATTGCTTAGCATCATTGTTACTGTTATCGCTAGAACGCCAAATAATAGTTGCTACAAAACAGTTCCTACCAAATATTTCATCACATATAATTTTTAGATAATGACTTTCATTGTCATCTACATTTATCCAAATACTACCATTTTCATTTAAAAATTGCTTTAACAACTCTAAACGAGGATACATCATAGAAAGCCAGATCGTATGCTCAAGATTATCATCGTAATGCTCAAAGGCAGAACCTGTATTATACGGCGGGTCTATGTATATGCACTTTACCTGTCCAGCATAGAAGGGCAAAAGGGCTTTGAGAGCTTCGAGGTTATCCCCCTGGACTATGAGGTTTCCGCTGTCCAGGTCACCATAACTCAAGTTTTCGTCTTCTACCAGTAGACGGTACTCGGCGTTGGCAGCGGACTTAAGGTCTTCTTCTCTAGTAAGCCAATTAAGTGTAGGCATCAGGTTTTTTGCTCCGAAGATATCTTTGACTGCAAGAATTCTCTCATTTGGTTTATAGAATCTTGAAGTTGCTCAAAAGTAAATCTATTGTTTTGTTTATTTTCTGGATGATGAATTTGATGACGTATATACTCAGTCAGAATGACATTTTTATTCTCTGTATTACCACTACTATATTCTTGTATATAAGACATAGTTGGTTTATTTTTTTTAAAATCAGCCATATATTTTTTTTCTTCAATATAGCCATATAATTCATTGTGGTATTCATCAGTTACTTCGGAAAAAGCAAGAAAGTTGACTTCATTCAATGAAGTGTAAGGTAGTTTATTTGGTTCCACCATTTCAATAATTCTTGTACTATTTTTTATTGATATTAATCGTAAATTTTCTAAGTTCAGCTCCTTAACCAATGTAGCACTATGTGTTGTAATAATTATTTGTGTACCACCATTTGCTGTGATTTCCTTAAACGCTTTAATAAGCATTTTTTGATGTTCTGTGTGTTGAGATGTTTCAGGTTCTTCAATGCCATAAATAACACTTGGAATTCTGTTTTCTTCCTTCTTTCGTTCCGCTTCAGCTCTGAAGAAATTTAAAAGAACTAAACGTTTGATTCCACTACCTCTTTTATTGATAGGTATTTCTTCATCTCCTGAAATTGTAACACTCTTAAATACATCAGCCCATTTTAATTTATCCGCTGATGGAATTACTGGATTTAAGCTATTTGCAACATCCGGGTTCATTTCTCTTATTTTTTCTAAAGTTCTATGTGATACTTCTTTTAATTTCATCTCAACCTCAGAAGCAATTTCATTAAATTTTTGCCTTAATTTATCATCATTCAATATCTGTTTTACTGCTTCTTTAAGCGGATCCTGAATTTCGTTGTCTCCATCGCTATTTTTCCTGTCTGATTGAAATAAAGAATATAATGGTAAATATCCTTGTAATTTTTCCCATATCGACTTAACATCACCTTTTGTAATATCAATTTCAATTTCTGCCAGTTGAAGGTCAGTCTTATAATGATTCCAAATAGTTGTACGCATGGCTGCATTTTTATTTTTTTCATTACAATCTATACCCAATTTTTTAATTATTTCTCTAAGATCAGAATCCTTCTTTTGGAGTAAATCATTACATTGTTTGTTTGTTGGATGATTAGCTTTTACAAATACTTTTTCTTTACCTCCATTTGAATATTTCTTTATAATTTCAAGTTGGTTATGAGAATTTAATAAATACTCTGCTTGTAATGTAGTTTCATTTGTTGCATCAATAATTATTTTATTGGGTAATTCTTCAAAGCAAACAGAAATAATAATATCATTTTCACCATCCAAAACAGCTTGTTTATTTACATCGTCTTTATCAAACTTTATTACACCATTTCCTTCATTAAAAAAAACATCCAAAGCTTCCAGAATACTGGATTTTCCAATATCATTTTTACCAACAAAAGTCGTTAAGTTACCAAATTCAATAGCAATTTCTTCCTTGTAACTTCGAAAATTTTTCATCTTCATTGATTTTATCTTCATAACTTACTCCTTTTTATATAAATGCTATGAACTACTCCCTCACCCACTCATATCTAATCTTAAGCCCATTCCCCCAACTCATTGGGATTACTTTATCGTGCTGTAATCTGCCAACAACTATGCCGGGATCAATGTCAATGCTTTTTGCAAATCGCTCTATTTGTAGTAATGTCGGATTATAACCTGGTACAAGAAACTGTCTTAGTTGATCCGTGGGTATCAAAATATTCTGTGCAAAAGCATCAGCCTCATTTTCTTTCGTTTTTTCGCTTTCCAGTCCTATCCCCTCAATATAAAGCTCACCCTGTGGATGATTAATAATATGGCAGGCTTCATGAAAAATGGTAAACCAAAGCTGGTCATTGCTCTTACCATATAAGCTTAACTGCATGATATATTTATCATTTATACGGCGTGTTGCACCATAAATTCCAAGCTTGGGTAATGCGGGAATAAATACAATGGCAACTCCTGCCGCCGCACAGATAGATTCGAGTCTTGGAACAAAATCATCAGCGCCTTTAATCATGGTTAATTTACGGATTTCAGCAAGGCTGTCGCGGAACTTTTGTTTATCATATTTAGCACAGTTTTGCTGCTGTGCAGTGATTTCACCCCTTCGTAGCCAGGATGAAATTACAGCGATATCTTTTTGAGTTTTTCCTTTTTCACGAAAGGCTGTTTGTAATTCCCGAACCCAAATTGTTTCCCATTGCGCCGGAGAAGCGACAGCAAAAAAATGTAATAAAGCTGCAAGTTGCTGGGTTTTTACTTTGTATTTTTCTATCCATCCGAGTTTTGCCATTGCATTAACAGGAAAAAGATCCAGCCAGTGTAGATGTTCCTCAAGGCGTATTTTATCGGCTAACCTTGTCTTGTCTTCCTGATACTGTCGTTCCAGATTGCTCCAAAAATGTGCTGGTCTGTTCAAAGTACGCTCAAACTTCAAAGCAGTTTCTGCGGTGATAGAGGACTTTGCCTTGATTATCTCATTAATCGTTTTTTTCGACAGTCCTGTCCGTTCTGCTAAAGATGCCTGTGTTAATCCAGTGTGTTCAAGATAATCTTCCAGAACTTCTCCTGGTGTAACTATATAGTCAGGTATATATTCGTTTACTGTTAATATATTACTCATGGGTGTCCTCTATTCCTATAATGGTTATCGCTGTTACTTGTTTCCAATCAAGTCCGCCTTCTGGCATTTTTGGTACTGGATTGTGATTTGGAATAAAAATTAAGCGGTAAGGATGATCCAAATCCACTGATAATTGCCCTTTTCGTTCTCCTTGTTTCAATTCATGGCAACGATTGTTTCCGCTTTTTGGAGGCCAAAAGTCATATAAGCATACGGCTGCCCTGAATTCTGCCATCCTAAGACGGATTTTCTTTGCACGAAGGCTACCATGAACTTTTTCAAGCTGTTTCCCTTCGTTAAACTCCTTCCCTAGCTTTTTATTCTTAAAAGATATATCCATCCTGCCTCGCTGTCAAGTCATATTAACCCAAAAGGTTAATAAATACAAGCGATTATTTTATACTGAAATTGGGGAAAACCTCTGATGTGCCTCTAAAAAACTTCGTTAATCAGCCTGTATAGTTCTTGGTACATGGGGTAATCAGCCAATTCTGGCATGGCTTCGGCAATCTCCTTATAGTACCAGGCAATACGCTCTTTTGTAGCATTAAAGCGTGTCCATAGTCCTTCGCCAATTTCTGCTTTATCGGAAGCCATTGAACGAAGATTAGCCAGTTTATCGGCACAGCAGACTAACTTGGAATCCATGTTGGCGGTTTTAAGCTGGTCAATGGTTGCCTGTTTTCGTTCTTCCCAGGAATATTTTTTATCCTCAGATTCTGATTCAACTATTTCTAAAACTCTTTCACCGAATTTATTGGCAATTTCATCAGAGGTAGTTTTGGTATCTTCAAGAGTATCGTGAAGAACACCCGCTATTATTACTTCTTCGCAACAGCCATTTGCCATCAGTATCAACATTACTTCGATGGGGTGAGTAATATAAGGAATTTCAGTGCCTTTACGCAAGTCTTTTCCATGTTTATCTGCGGCAAAAAGAACAGCTTCATGTATTTTATTTGTTTTAGTATTTTTATCAGCCATGCAGAATAGATGAGGTAATTTATGTTCAGATATTACAGTTCCGTCTCCTGCTAAATCTGTATACGAATCACTTGCAAGAAAATTACCTTTGTTTAATTCTGGATAATAATACCAGTGGTAACGAGCAATACTATAGGGAGTGACACCATCTACAAGATTTTCTTTTGCTTTCATAGCTTTTATCGCTTCTTGACGGGTCAAGGGGAGCAATTTTCCGTTTATTATGTCATTTATTAGTTCCAAAATAGCTAGAATGTTATATTTCATATTCTATCAACCTGGTAATGTTCATAACCACTCCTATTAACAATAAACTTAACAATAAACATGTCTAATTTTACTGCTTTTTACAAGTCTTAAATTATATCATATGGTGCAAAGTTTATCAATAAAGGCTTCATGGATTAGGTTCATGTGGACCGTGCCAAATTATAGAAGTAAAAATAAAAAGAATTTTTTTTATGA
>Ga0099364_10013440_pt1 | contig 10980 bp, 8 predicted proteins | sample TergutTh196P3_FD_73070 | JGI IMG/M metagenome (GOLD analysis project Ga0099364, IMG submission 73070) | Microcerotermes parvus P3 segment gut microbial communities from Pointe-Noire, Republic of the Congo - Th196 P3 | ecosystem: Host-associated > Arthropoda: Insects > Digestive system > Gut ... | reverse complement strand
AGCGTTTTTAAGCAGGCGGTTGTCTGCTGTGATGTCCGGAAACCGATGCAAGTTCTGCACAATATTGTTCTTACAGAATCGGCGGCTGTGCGTTTGTTTGGCGATACGGAAAAAGCTATCGGGCAGCAGATCAAAAGCAAAACATTCTTTTTTTATCCGCCTTACACTATTACAGCCGTTGTGAAAGACCCGCCTGTCAACACCAATTTGTCGTTTGACGCTGTCCTTTTTTCCGAAATGCAAGACTTAAGTTCAATGGATGTGCCTGAGGAGCAGCAATGGACAAATTTCAATGTTCAAATGTATGTAAAGTTTCGTCCAGGCACAGACGTCGAACAACTTGCAGAGCGAATGCGTGATTTTACCTCTCAATTACATGAAAACATCAATTTTGTGCCGCAGATGCTGCCTGTAAGCGACGTTCGCCACAAGCTAAACGCCGATGTGCCATTTACGCTAAATTTTATAAGATTGTTTATTTTAGCCGGAATATTATTACTGTTCAGCGCGATATTCAACTTCTTAAACCTGCATCTCGGTCTTTTTCGCCAACGTATTCGCGAGTTGCGTCAGCGTATGGTACACGGGGCTACAAACAGACAACTCATCGTGCAGATGATGTTCGAGTTGGCTGGTTCGCTTTTTATATCGTTGATTCTTGCCTGTAGCTTTATCTTCCTGACCCGTCCTGTGTTTTCCGGACAGTTGAATATAACAATGGGAATGTCGCAACTGATTCATCTTTTCGTTGGATGCGGAACAGGGGTAGTGGCATTGATACTGCTTATCGGTTTAATTCCTTTTTTGCGGTTGATCAGATCGACCATGCGCCATCTTTCAAAAAGAAAAATAACGGGTCAGCTGACGCTCAGACGTATGGCTGTTACCCTGCAACTTGCCGTCAGTATTGTATTCATTGTCGCTGCATTGGTAGTGATGATGCAAATGCGTTTTGTCAGCCGTAAAGATTTCGGATTCGATCGCAACGGAATTATACAATTGTCCGGCTTGCCTCCTTTGATGGAAAGGAGTATGCGTACTGCCCTGATAAATGTGCTTGAAGCCATCCCGCAAATTGAAAACATTTCTGCAACTCACTTTGAACCGCAGTACAGCGCTGACTCTCGCGCAATGGTTTCCGAAGTTGAATGGTCAGGGAAAGCATTCGACGAAAAGCCAGCTTTTCATTTCATCGCAACAGACAGCCGGTTTGCCGAAACTTTCAGATTAATAATGCTTATGGGAGAATGGTTGGACGAAGGTGATGAGTACAAAATCGTTCTCAACGAGGAAGCTATTCGTGTTATGGGACTAAACGAACCGGTTGGTGCCATTATTCGTATGTCCACCGCTGCTTCCGGTGTTATGGAGGAATACAAAGTGGCAGGCATAGTGAAGGATTTTCATAACCTGTCGCTCCGCAGCCATATCCAACCAACCATTTTTATACAATCTTCCTCGCCAACCAGACCCTACCTTTTTGATAATACGCTGTATATCCATGTTATACCCGGTCAAGAACAGGAGGCGATACGGCGCATCACCACTATCCTCCCCAATATTGATGACGCGATGGCAGATGTTCGTCTGACAACGCTCAACGAGTTGTACGACCGTTTCAATCGTTCGGAACGAACCGGGTTGAAATTATTTTCCGTATTGGCAACGGTTTGCCTGCTTATTTCACTGTTCGGTATATATGCCGTAGCCACTGCTGCTACTCAACGTTGCCGCAAAGAAATAGCTATCCGTAAAGTAGTTGGCGCTGAAGTACGAGATATTGTACGCATGTTTTTCCGAGAACACACGTTGCAGGTGGTCATGGCCTGCGTCATTGCGCTTCCTTTGGCTTACTATGCGATGCACCGTTGGCTGCAAGGCTATGCCTACCGTACGAGCATCCCGTGGTGGTTACTGACAGGGGTGATTACGGCAGTGATTGCAATCGTTTTGCTTACCGTGCTGGGTCAAACGCTGAAAGCCGCCAACAGCAACCCAGCGGATACGGTAAAATGCGAGTAAAACCGGTTACCCCTATCCCGAATATCTGCTGAAAATCATTGAATTAACGGCTATCGACTATATCGTGAAGCCTGTCAGCGTGACGCGCCACTGCGATATTATCTCAACAAATACAGCAGTTTTATCAATAAAATTATTATTTTTGCACGATGAATAAGGAGGATCGAAGAAGATGAGAAACATAACCCTGGCTCTGTTATTGACTTCAACTTTCGTAATTAGTGGCTGTAAGTACGACGGCTCAGTTGAAGACGGCTCTGACGAAGTGATAAACGGCGGTATGCTACTAACGCAGGCTTCTTTCGAGGGGTCGATGCTCCCGTTTAGGCATGAGTATGATGGAGCGGATATCTATACAGACCCGACCGCACCCGACGGCAATAGGGTTTTACGGTTTACATATCCTCCCGGTCATCCCAGCGGGTATTCTACCGACCTGGCGTGGGTGTGGTTCGAACAGGGCAGGACTGAGGTCAAGGCGGAATACTATTTTAAGTATTCGGATAATTTCTTTTTCCATCCGGTTGATAACAAGCAGGTTTATCTTGATATAGGTGACCAAACCAACTTTTTCCTTTCAGCCGTAGATACGAACAATACAGGCGGTGTAGGAGTTCACACCGAAATACACTTTGTTTGTCAGTATGGCAACATCGGCACGGCTATTCGTGAAACGCCTAACAAGTCTGATGTCGAGATACAACCGAACATCTGGTATAAAGTTACGCTATACTTCAAACTGAACGTAAACGGTCAGCCCGACGGAATGTTAATGGTATGGGTTGACAGCAAGCTAATTATGGCATATTCCGACATTGTTTTTAATACCGGCAGCGACGCAAACAAACCGTTCACCTGCTTAAAATTCGATCCAGTCTGGGGCGGAGTGGGCGGCACTAAACCCAATGCTACGGACTATTTCTTCATAGATGCTGTTAAGATTTGGACAGCCACCACCGATATGCCGTTTGATTCAGCAATTCAGAGAGAAAATCTCTGAGAGCGGACGGGACGTCCGCGTACCCGGTTTTTTTACGCGTTTGAGTTCACAAACTTGGAAAAATGAAAAATTTCATCTAATTTTGTCCCGTTAAATAGAGAAAATGATAAATGTAATTATTGTTGACGACCACGAATTGTTTCGTTTAGGATTACGAATGGCCATCGAAAACCGCCACTCCGACCTTCATATTTCAGGCGAGGCCGAGACGGGCGCAGGGTTATTCGCGTTGCTAAATGAGGGTAACGCCGATATTGTGTTGTTGGATATTGGACTTCCCGATATGTCGGGTATAGATATTGCCCGCCGTCTGAAAAACGAACATCCCAACTTGAAAATCCTTGTCATCTCTGCAGAAAACAGTATCCATGTCGTACAGGCCATGCTCGAAATTGGAGTCGAGGGATTCATCAGCAAACGGTGCGGAGGGGTCGATACGTTTGCCGAAGCGATACATTCTATCATGCAAGGTGTTGATTATTACGGGACAGATATTGCCGAAATCATATACAGTATTTATATAGCGAAAAAGAAAACAACGGAAGTATCGTCGGAATTTACCAAACAGGAAAAAAGGATTCTCGAACTGTGCCGCGAAGGACTGCCGGGAAAACTGATAGCCGACCGGCTCGGTATCAGTCTCAGCACCGTGAATAACCATAAGAACAATATTTTCCGTAAATTAGGCATCAATAATACAATGGAAATGGTGCAGTACGCATTGAAAAATGGAATTATAAACGTCTAATACCGGCCATTGCCAAAAGTGAAAATGAATAAACAATTGCTGATACTTTTGTTTTTTGCCTTATCCGTTAGCAGTTTCGGACAAGGCTTGGATAGCCTCTATATAACATTCAGGAATACAAGAAACGTGGAACGAAGGCAGTCGGGAAACAAAATTGTTCAATGGTTGGATGAAGGTAATTTTTTGAAAGATAGCGCTTTATTTGACAGAAAATTGACGGACGAAGAATTTGAACGAAGCCTTTTGAATCAGACAGTACGTTATCTTTTCCGGTATGAATATTATGACCTTTCATACGAGGCGGCTCAGACATTACTGAAACTATCCGAACCGATAAATGATACGGCTAATCTAATTATTTCCAATTATTTCGTAGGTTTTTCCTGCCAACGGATGGGGAAAATGGATGAGGGTTTATTGTATGCCATAAAATGTTACGAGCTTTGTCTTGCTGTCAATGATGAAGAAATGACGAGCTCGGTAGTTAATAATATTGCCAATATTTATCAGGTTAACGGTCAGGACAGTATGGCTATCATGTACTTTCAAAAATCTATTGATATAGAACGCAAATTAGGCAGGATGCAAAATTTAGCCATTCGGCTCGGTAATATTTCCGCTTCATACCTGAATCTGGGTATGTTGAACGAAGCTTTATCTTCGGCAACCGAAGGACTTGAACTTGACCGCAAGGAGGGGCGTCCCGATAGAATCGCTATCCGTTTGCATCAGGTATGTGAAGTTTATCTTGCCATGGGGAATTATGAAAAAGCGAAGGATTACGAACTTGAAGCGCTTGATTATTTTATAAATGCTGATAGTAAATATGGCCAATCCTCTGTATTACAAATGCTTGGAAACATAGAACAGAAATTAAAGAATAATCATGCTGCCGAAAAGTATTATCTCCAAGCGCTGGCTTTTGCCGAAGAGATTCATAATAACCTGCTCATTCAACGTATCAGCAACGACTTGTATCTTTTATACAGGGATTACAACTATGAACAATCGCTGTTGTATTTTGAAAGAAGCGTTTCGCTAAGAGATTCGTTGTTTCATAAGGAAAATCAGTTGCAACTCAATGATTTTCGCGTGAGATACGAAACTGCTCAAAAAGAGCTCGAAATAGAGCGCCAGCAGGCAGAGATAAGCCGTCAAAAAACAAATCAATATGCGTTGTTGGGCGGACTGTTTATTGCGGGTCTGCTGCTTGTTATGCTCGTATATATTGTCACACTTCGCACTCATCGCAACCGCGAATTGGCCGACGCCAACGCTACGAAGGATAAGTTTTTCAGCATTATCTCGCACGACCTGAAAAATCCTGCAGTAGCCCAGCGCGACGCTATCCGGCTACTGATGGAGTATTCCCGCCAATGGGATGCCATTACATTATCCGCTTATTATGAAAAGTTGCTCAAATCAGCTAACGGACAAGTCGATCTGCTCTATACGCTGTTGGGCTGGGCGCAGTTGCAGACAGGTCGCATGCCTTTCCAACCCGCACCATTCGACCTTACCGTTATACTGAAGCCTGACATCGTTTTAATCCGTAACATGGCGGATAGCAAAGGGTTGTCTTTCGATGTGCATATACCGGAAACAGCTATTGTCACCTGCGATAAGAACATGCTGACCACCGTCGTCCGCAACCTGCTTGTCAATGCCGTCAAATTTACGGCTAAAGGCGGTACGGTGATGCTGGATATTTCACCGGCTTCGAAGCGGGCGCCAACATCGCATAAAAAAAGTACGGTCAATGCAAGCATTGACCGTACATATACCATCTCCATTGCCGATACCGGCGCCGGTATGACACAAGCGCAAATCGACAACCTTTTCCGTCTCGACCGCCATCATTCACGACAAGGCAGCGCCGGCGAGCAGGGCAGCGGATTAGGGCTGATAGTATGCCGCGAATTATTGCTAAAACACGGCGCCACACTACAAGTCCGGAGCGAAGAAGGAAAAGGCAGTCGGTTCTCGTTCGAGATAACTACAGGATTGGCGTCAGCACAAGGTTCCTGAATGATACCTTTCCGTGATCACCTTGCAAATAAATAGGACCGGGCCTATCAACATCAGCATGCATGGCGCCTCCGGTCGGGCCATAAACAGGTTTGTTATCGATGATTTTTTTACCGTTCAATACCACCGTCAAGTGTCTGTTGCAAAGTATAATTTCCATCGTTTGCCATTCGCCGGCAGGTTTTTCGGCGGCTTCGGAGGGAGTGATACGGCTGTAAAGCGCACCCATATTATGCGAATCAAGCTCTTTCCCATACGAATCAACTACCTGTACCTCATATATCCCACGCAGATAAACGCCACTGTTGCTGCCTGCCGGGATATTCACCTCAAGGGTCAGTTTGAAATCCTCAAATTCACTGTCCGTTCTAAGATTCCCAAAACTTACGCGTTGTCCTTCAGGAGCTACAGGGTCATTGATGAGTTCACCGTTTACAACTTTAAAACCATTGGCTTGTCGCGGATTTATCAGTCTCCAACCCGTCAGGTCCTTACCGTTAAAAAGTTTGACAGGCGTTCCGTATTTTACTTTTGATAAATCGGGCGGTGTTGGTTCGACTAAACGCCAACCGACAAATTTCCTTTTCGTCACATTCAAACCGTCACGGGAAGGAATTGTCAAAGTCCCAGTCAGGTTGTTACCGGTTCTTTCAAAAGTAAATGTCTGAATAGATGCCCGGTTGTCATTTCGCCGCATATTGATTTTGGTAACCACAAGCGTGTGGTGATCAAGGAAATATACGCTTGGAACAGGCTCTACACTTCCGCCTTGCCATAATAATTGGGCGTCTAACATACCGTTGTTGTCGTTTACGCCAAGCCAACCTACTGAACCGTCTTCAATATCGAGGGTCCACATTCCATAAAATTCTTTTTTCACATCCTGCGCATTAACTATCAGGGCAGTAGAAAAAATCATAACGAATAAAAAAATAATACGTTTCATAATCTGAAAATTTGATTTAATATTTAACAATAATTTAACACTTCGAAAATGCTCTAAAAGCGATGACAAAAGTAGGGAATATTTTTAAATAATATCATCATTCGCTAATTTTTTTTCATTTTGCCCCTTTTTTCTTACCCTAACCTACCGTCATTGGTAGTAACAACGGCATCCTGCCGTTGCCATAGTAAGCGGTTTTCTCATATACCGTATCAATGCCTCTACGAAATAGTAGTCAGCGTAGTCAGCATAGTTTAGCGGAACATCAATTTCGGCGTTGTGGGGATGCTTCCCACACAATGTTTCAGGATAAAATAACCGTTTTCGCCCGACGTTGCCATGTATGTCGGCGAAGCGAGCGAGGTCAGTGTTTTTTCGGTTGAACAACAGTTCAAGGTTCATCATGTTGTCGATTATCACCGGATATTGCCAGCCGCGTTCCGCCTGCCAGCCTCCGGTCGTATTCCATGACTTGATGCAACCCACACGTGGGTAAAAGTGGAGTAACAATAAACACAAAAATGCGTACAAGTGTTATACATCCCGATATCTTTACTTATCATACAACCGCAAAATTTGCGTTGTCCTTTGTCTTTCAAATTTGCCACTTTCTTTGGGATTACTGAAAATAAGGAATATTCTTCACGAAACTTGCCATAAGAAAGATAATAAACAAAATCTTCGTCTTTGGCAAAAATACGTTTCATCAGTTCTCCATCAATACAGCGGTTATGTGCTATGCCATATTGTTCAAAATTGATTTCTTCGGCACAAGTCGCAAGTGAAAAATTCCAATTTTTATTCAATTCGCAAAGGCCTTTCGCAAACTCATTCATTATTTGCGGCGTGAATTCTTGATAATTGATATTTAAGCGTTTGAAATTGTTCTCCACTTTTTTGTAAATGTCGACAAAACTGAAAACCAATTTTTCAGTGTGCCCTTTTAGTTGATTGCCGATTTTTTCAACTTTATGCAACAATTCATCTACTCCGATTTTGTCAGTCAGAACGAGCGGATCGAAACGCCAAATAACTTTTTCTTTGCCGAATTTTTCAGATAGTTCCTTAAAAGTGTCGATTCGTTTTTCAACTGACGGAACATTCGGCTCAAATTGTTCGATGTCATATTCGTTGAGTGTAAATTGAAAATAATAATGCATACCCCGCTTGTCTAATTCGTGAAGATACGGAATAAGCGGTTTTGGATTTTTAGACCAAAATACAACCGCTTTTGCGTTTTTGAACGCCACATACATCGGCTGCCGGTTGAACGGATTGTACCAAACACAATAACCTGCTTTCAGCCGATTGATAAACCATTTTGCGTAAAAAGCGGGAATGTCCGTACTTCTGCTTGCGGAAATAATTACAGGCGCTTGTGCTTCAACTTGCTCTCCGCTGTCGGTTATTATTTTGATTGAATGTATCAAAATCAGCCGTTTTGAAAAAATCTATTTTTTTGTAAACTCCCATTCATATTTCCTATTAAAATCGACGTAGGTTCTTGAAAACTTCAATTTATTTTCGTCAAATGTGTAAATATATTCTCCTTGTGGGACAATAAAAGTGTCGAAATCATATGCCAGCATCATTCCATTTTCATCGACATAGTCTGTTTCCCAAATCTTTACATCAAATGTTATTTTATTACCTTTCATTGAGTAATCCCCAGAAAATTCCGATTGATTATGCAGAAGTCCGATAATAGAATACTGCCCGTTTTTTCTTAATTCAAGCATTAAAGTTCCATTATACATTGGCTCATAAGGTAAATATGTTACTGAAAATGTACCAGAAAAAGCGCTTTCTATTCCATTATTAACATTTGCCTCTTTATCGCAACTTGCGAGCAAAACTCCGCAAATTAATACCAAAACCGATTTTTTCATTTTCAAATCCCTAATTCGTGTCGGGCGCAACTTTTATTCTTTTTTATTGATATTAAAACTGTTTTCCGAAAGAAATTCTGCAAACATAATATACTGCGGTTTTATCTCCTTCTGAGTAAGAGTTGCCAAATAAAAACCCTGCTCCCAAGGAGATTTCTCCGAGCCAATTATTCCCCAAAAAAAATTTGGCTCCGGGAGCAAGCCCCATCCCGTAAACGGTATCCCAAGTTCCGTTGGAATTAGACCTGATGTTGGCTAAAACTGTATTTACTTCAATAAAGAATGGTTTATAATAATAATATCGACCATAAGGCATTATATGAACGGCTGCTTCCCCCATATCTATATTCTGCCATAACCATAGTCCTGTCGAAAACCCTAATCCGAAATTATTCTTAATAAGGCGCTCGTAACTGATTTCAGGCAGGATAAAAATAGGCAACTGAAAGCCAACTTTTAGTTCGTTTACCTTTGTTTGTCTTACTTCTTTCGTTTCTTGTTTTATTTCTGTTATTTCTTCTGTTTCTTGTGAAACTACTACAGAGCATACGTAAAACAATACGAGTAATATGAATGTTTTTTTCATTTTACTAGAATATTATTCTTGGAGCAGCAATTTTGCGAAGTTAGTGGGAGACTAAATCCTCTGCTAACATTTTTGCCTGTGTTATCACTGTTTCAACCGCTTTTTCCTGTAAATCGGGCGGATAGCCGAATTTTCGCAAAATACGCCTTATATTTCTTCGTAGGGTTGCCTGCACACTTTCTTTAATTGTCCAATCTATGGTTGTACTGTTGCGGACGGCTGATAAAAGCTCTTTTGCAATATGTTTTAGAATTTCATCGCCGAGTATGGCCACGGCGCTGTTGTTTACTTCCAATGCTGTATAAAAAGCATATTCCCTATAATCCAATCCCAACTGTTCGCCCCGGCGATCGGCTTCCTTCATTTGTTCGGCAAAGGGTATCAACACTTTTTCTAAAAACTCTACCGTGTCAATCATTCCGTTGTGGTAGCGTTTAATGGCGTCCTCTAGCATCTCGGAAAACTTTTTGCTCTCTACTAAGTTGATTTTACTGCGTTTTTTGATTTCATCTTTCAACAGTTTTTTCAGCAATTCTACCGCCAAATTCTTTTGCGGCATATCTTTAAGTTCTCGTAAAAATTGTTCGTCTAAAATAGCAATATCGGGCTTTTTGATTCCTGCGGCATCAAAAATATCAAATACATTATCGGCGGTGATTGCTTCGGAAATGATTTGCTTGATGGCTGTTTCTATCTCTTCGTTTGTTTTGCCGCCTTCGTTTCGGTCGGATATTTTCACCAACCGCGCCTTTATTGCTTGAAACAGCGCCACATCATCGCGAATAGCCATAGATTTCTCGTGCGGAACGGAGATAGCAAATGCTTTGAGCAAGTTCTGTGTGTTTTCTACAAAACTTTGTTCGCCATTTTCCTGGCTGAAAATATAATCTACGATGATGGGAATAAATTTCAGTTTCTCTTCGGGTTTGAGTGTAAAGAATTTGCGCCAGTCGAAATGCCGCAGTTGGTACTCTATTGCTTCGTACAGTTCTAGCATTTTAGCTACTGCCAACTCCTGGTCTAATGTCGGCTTTCCCTCGCCTCCACTTTTGGTATAAGAGGCAAGTGCTGTTTTCAGTTCTTGGGCAATTCCCAAATAATCAACCACCAAGCCGCCAGATTTTCCTTCGGTGAATACGCGGTTTACCCGTGCGATTGCCTGCATCAGACTGTGCCCTCGCATCGGTTTGTCCACATACAAGGTGTGCAAACAGGGCGCATCAAAGCCTGTGAGCCACATATCACGCACAATGGCTACCTTCAGCGGATCGTTAGGATTTTTGAGGCGGTCGCCTATATCTTTTCTGCGTTGCTTGTTGCGAATGTGTGGTTGCATACTCAGCATATCGCTGCTGCTGCCTGTCATTACCACTTTGATATTGCCTTTGTCGTCATCAGCTGAATGCCATAACGGACGAATTTTTATAATTGCCTCGTAGAGTTCCACGCAAATACGGCGGCTCATGCACACAACCAACGCCTTGCCGTCTAATACGGCATTTCGCTGTTCGAAATGATAAACCAAATCCTGTGCGATTTTTTCTATTCGATTAGGGTTTCCAACAATCGCCTCCAAGCGTGTCCATTTTGCCCTCATCTGCTGGCGGTTGCTCAACTCTTCGCCTTCGGTGAGTTCTTCAAACTGTTCGTCCAAATACGCTTTTTCGTCTTCGGCAAAATGAACTTTCGCCAGGCGGCTTTCGTAGAAAATGGGTACGGTTGCTTTGTCTGCCACCGCTTGTTGAATGTCGTAGATGTCTA
>Ga0099364_10013439_pt1 | contig 10982 bp, 8 predicted proteins | sample TergutTh196P3_FD_73070 | JGI IMG/M metagenome (GOLD analysis project Ga0099364, IMG submission 73070) | Microcerotermes parvus P3 segment gut microbial communities from Pointe-Noire, Republic of the Congo - Th196 P3 | ecosystem: Host-associated > Arthropoda: Insects > Digestive system > Gut ... | reverse complement strand
GCTCTGTTCCGAAAGGTTGGCGGAGCGGTTCGCGGCGAGTTGTTTCTGCATCGCCCGAATGAGAGAGCCGTGATCGCGTTCCATCTCCCGGAATCGAGGCAGCGTGGCGAGGACGCTGAGTTTTTCCATATCGGCGGCGTAAACTCCGCTGACGAGCGGTTCGACGAGCCGCTCGAAAACCTCTTTTCCGAGCCGCCGCCGGACGAAATCGGCCATGCTCTCGTCGCCGTCGTCTTTTCGGGCCGGAACGAACAGTTCGAGTCCTGCTCGGAGTTTGCCGAAGGGCGAGAGAATCGGCGTCGTCGCCATCGGCCAAAGTTTGGTCGGAGCGAGCATCAGGAATCCGTCCGGCAAAAGATGGAGCCGTCCTTTGCGGACGACGTAGGTTCGCCGATAGTTCGGATTCGTCTGAACGAGTTGGTCACCAAGTCCGAGTTCCTTGCAGAGTTTAACGCCCCACGGAACCGTGGTGATGAAATTGTCGGCACTCTGTTCGATTTGGAAACCGTCGCGGCTTAGCGTGGTGAGAACGCCGCCGACGCGATTCCGTCGGTCGTGAACGTGAACGACGGCATCCGGCGCAAGTTGCGTCAGTCGATAAGCGGCGGCGAGTCCGGTAATTCCGGCTCCGATAACGGCAATTTGCTTCATCCCATTTAGCCGGTACTCCGGTGCCGATTTACGGTAACGCAAATCGGAATTCTTTCGGAGCAAGCGATTTGTCGTGAAATTTGTCCTGTACGTCCTTCAGAGTAAGAAATTTTTCGCCAATGTCGGCAAGTTTACCGGAAAGCACATTTTCCGTGTCTTCGCCCGCAGCTGTACCTGAAAACGGACGATTGGAAACTTATCATGGGACGGATGCCTTGGTTTTTGGGCGCACATTGCGTCCTCCTTGCCTATTTTACCGTGTGAAACGGACGCTCACCCAAGAAACTTCGCCTTTTTCCGCAGAAAGTCGGGAGACAATTTCCGAAAAGTCCGGTTTTGCGCTTTGGGAGAGGCAAAAACAGAGAACCGCAATTTTTTGGATTCGCTACAAGACATATTCCCATATTGTCATTCGTCTGGCCGATTTTGTCGGTTGCAGAACATGATCGCCATCCTTTCACGCCGCACCGCTTTGTCAAGCGACAACCGGGATTCTACAACTGCTTTCATCCTTCGGCCCAAATTTCACGGATTCGTTCGAGTTTGCGTTCGATTGTTCGACGTACGCAATTCAATTTGACGGCGATTTCTTCCGTCCGATAACCTTCGAGAGTCAGTAGGGCAATTTGTTTGAGCGCGTCGTCGCCGAGTCGGTCGAGCAACTGTTGACAATTTTCGGCGACGTCCATAGCGAATTCCGGCGTTGGTGCGTTGCCGAGGATGTTGCCGATTCCCTCGCTCCGCAAATCTTCGTTTTCATTTTGCAAAAAGATCGACTCGCCCCGAACACTGCCGCCTCCTCGTTTTTGGGCGAAATGTCGACGAAGTTTCGCCGTTGCTTTACGTGCCGTTATCGTAACGAGAAGCTTCCAGAGATCGGTCCGATTGTGTAAGGCACCGAATTCACCTTTTGCAACGCCCATATAAAAACTGTTCATTGCACTGAGAGCGATGTCCTCTTCGTCAACGTCACGCAAGGGCATCCCGTCGAGCTTGCGTCTGGCAAGTCGAACCAATTTGCCGAAATACTCGTTCCAGATTTTCTCCGCCGCCGTCTGGTTTCCATCGGCAAGGCGTATCATCCATTGCGTGACTTCTTCTTTGGACATAGGCACGGATACGGTGTTCCAAGATTACGTTGGTTTGCTTTTTCGTCGTTTAGCGAGCATCGGCGACGTGTCCACTGTGAAGATCAGACCGGTCGGTCGGTCCGGTTCGACAAGCAGCACTTCGACCATTTCACGGGAGAAGGCCGGTTCGATCCATTGGTGCGGTGCCGATTCCTGAGCGGTTGGACTACCGGACGGGGAGGAACTTTCCGTTCGATTTCCATCGTCGGTAGGTGTCGGGATTCCCGTGTCAAGGTTTGCGCCGGGCTCCTCATCGTTTTTCGCAGAGGTCTCCACCAACGACTGGAAGTCATAATCTTCGCCGAGCAGTTGGACGGCCAAGGGCGAAACACCACGATTCTCCGCAGAATCATCCGACGACTCGTCCGCTTGGTCGTAATCAATGGGCGGAAGCGGACTCGTTTCCGATGACGGAACCGGAGCAAACGTATCTTCGTCGTCGTCCTCGAATGCGGCGGCGGCAGAATAGGGATCGTGTTCATGAACCACGACGGAAAAATCGGAAGAATCTGACGCGTTGGAGACATCCGTACCACGCATGTTTTCGAGGGTCACATCGACCTTGAATCCTTTAGGAATCAGCGATTCGTCTAGCTCGTCGACTTTGTGATGTGACGAATCCGGTAGCGGCTTGGGAATTTCCGGTGCCGCAACGGGTTCGGTGGACGGTTCCTCGACAGCTGGCGGCGGTTCCTCTGATAACAGCGGTTCAGACGGCGACGGAACAAATTCTTCTTCCAGAAACTCTCGTCGATGAAGATATTGCTCGCGGAGCAAGAGAGCGAGACCGAATCCTTGCGCAACGGTAAGCACGTTGAACAAGAAATATTTGAACAGTGAAAAAAACACGACAAACTCCGAAAGCGACCGAACCACCGAATCCTAACGCCCCCACTTATAGATTATCGGAAAATTTCGGTAATCATTTAGCCGGTACTCCGGCGCCTTTCCCTTAATCGAGGCTGACCTTGAAAAGCGGCTTGCCGTATTCGACGGATTCACCGTTTTTAGCGAGAACAGCGACGATTTTTCCGTTACATTCAGCGGGGATTTCGTTGAAGACCTTCATCGCTTCGATCATGCAAACCGTTTTTTCCGGACTGACGGCATCACCGACCTTGACAAACGGCGGCGCATCGGGCCGCGAGGCAACAAAAAACGTTCCCACCATTGGACTTGTAATGAGATGAACGTTCTTTTCTTCGGCAACCGGTGTGGGAAGGGAAACGGGCGCAGGGGAAACAGGAGCGGCGGACGCAACCACATGAGTTACGGGAGGTAGGCAAACTGCCGATGTCCCACCGCGCTTGAGCTGGATACGCATATCCCCTTGCTGAATATCGAGTTCCGTGAGGTCGTTCTCTTGCATCAGTTCGACAAGTCGTCGAATTCGTCGGACATCGAACACGTCGTTCGTGCTGTTGCTCGGATTCGCCATAGTAGGGAGGAGTTCGGGAAACAAAAACAGAGTCGTCATACGATGACATTATAACCAATCGGCGGAAGTTGGGGAATCCGATGTCTTATTTTTCGGGTGTTTTGGCCAAGAAAACCGCTAAAAACGGCGAATTTTGACAAAAAGCCGCCAAAAAAGCATCCACAAGGCGTCCTTCGACTCCCGCGAAGTTCCGGGTCTATCGACAGCTTACGACGCTTTCGAGGGTTCCGTCGGAGAGGCGGGTACGAATGAGGTTGCCCATCGCTACGGCGTCGATGGAGCGGATCAATCGACCGGATTCGTCCATTGTCACGCTGAACCCACGGGCCAAAACGGCCAGCGGACTTAACGCATGGAGCGTTGCCGTCGTTTTGGCAAGGCGTTCCCGAACCGTTTGCAAACAGCGGTCCATGGATCGTTCGAGGCGTTCTTCCAACAGATCGACCGAATTCCGCCGATTTTCGATCAATCGTTCCGGGCGAGCGAACACCGGATGCTTTTCGTAAAACAAAACCCGGTCACGAAGAGTTCGGAGTCGTTTTTCCATCGAGTCTTCCATTCGACGGCGAGCAAGAAGGAGCGTCCGAGCAAGTTCCGTGTCTTCCGGTGCCAGTCGCTCGGCAGCTTCGCTCGGCGTCAATGCGCGGACATCGGCGGCCAAATCGCAGAGCGAAACGTCGATTTCGTGACCAACCGCCGAAATGACGGGAACCTTCGAAGCGGCAACCGCTCGGACGAGAACTTCCTCATTGAACGCCCAAAGGTCCTCCACACTGCCGCCACCGCGTGTAACAACAAGGCAGTCGATTCCCAACGACGCCGCCAAACCGTTGACCCACACGATAGCTCGAGCGATTTCTTCCGCTGCGCCGTCTCCCTGAACGCTGACCGGAACGATCACAACGTCAACTCGACGGGTACGGCGAGCGAGCACCTGCAAGAAATCCCGAACAGCGGCACCGGACGGACTCGAAAGCACCGCGACTTTTCGAATCGGTCTCGGTAGCGGACGTTTTCGCTTAGAATCGAACAGCCCAGCCAACTTGTCGTGAAGCTGTCGGAACGCCAATTCGAGAGCACCGACGCCCTTTGGTTCCAGCGAACTGACGATCATCTGATACTTTCCCTGCGGCGGATACACGTCAAGTCGACCACGGCAGAGAACCTCCATCCCGTTCTTGAGATCGAATTTGACCTTGGCGATTGCCGATTTCCAGATGACAGCGGGAAGCTGGGCGCCTTCGTCTTTCAGTGTTAGATAAACGTGTCCAGAACGGGGCCGTGTCAAGTTTGAAACTTGACCGACGACCCATACGTCATCGAACCCCGACTCCATCACGCCCTTGATTTGGAGAGTCAGCGACGTGACCGTCAGTGGTTTCCTAACAGGTGAGGGAACGGGCTGTTGCAGTTTTTTTTCGTCTGAGTAATCGAAAAGAGACATTTTGATTCTAATCCCGCCTCAAACAGTAAAAGTTCCTTCCTGTCGGGAATTGGTATTGCGTAAAAAGTGGACATTTCGCCATGATTCAGCAACAAAAATTTTCCCGAACGGAAACCAAATGCAGACGAGACGTCCAGTGTTCACTATACGCCGTTTTCCACCATTTAGCAAGAGGTTTTCAAAAAATCCAACTTATCGGACGAAAAAGCTATACTCCAAAATGAAAAACGGTTCAAAAATCGACGGACACGAGAAGCCATCGACTGATTGATCCGCCGAACAAACGCAAGGTAACGGAACAAATTTTTTACTCTATCCGACATCCATTTGTCCATAGTCTATTTCCCATTTTTCGGTAGGGCCGTTCCTGTTATGACGAAAAATCGAACTGTTGGGAATATAACGCAGAAAAAAATTATTCCGTTGACTCCCTGCAAAACACCGACAGAAAACAGGCAAAGAGGGCAAGTTGGGCGAATGGCGTTTCCGATAACTGTTGGAGAGGAGTACGCGATTTCATAAACCTTTCCTCCGTTTTGAAGCCATGAAAGTTGGAAAATTTCTCTTTGTCTCGCTGTTTTTACTGGTCGTTGCCTTGGTTTTTGCTCTACATTACGTCGGGGGACGGCAAATGGGCGGCCTTTCTGATGCGTCTGCCGTGGAAAACGCTGCGCAATTCGGAAAGATTCAGTCGAATAACGGCGACTTGCTCAAAGGTATCAAGCAGACCCTTGCGGATTTTGACGGCAAGTCCGAGCGGTCGCAGCGGCAACTGGTCGAAGCGGAGCAGCGGCAACTCGCCCAATTCGCCGCCGCTCGGATTCAAGGCGAATTGCAAGGCGTTTTGGGTTCCGTACAGACCTTTGCCGATTCGCTGTCGCAGCAAAAATCGGCTCTTGATCGGCAAGAACGGGAAGCGGAGGGAAGTTCCCTAATCATAATCCCGGTTGCGAGGACTGTATTCTACAAACAAGCTCGTTTTCAAACGCATTGCAACGATTCGCTTGGTGTCACCCAATTCGAGCAGTTGCCCGTTGCCGTACCATCTGAAATGCCACAGTATATTGCCGAACCCGGTGAAATGCCGGTCGCCGAAATGATCGCCCTTTTAACTGCCGAAGGCGCAAACCAAGAGGCTGAAGAGGAACGCAAAGCCGCTGAGGAAGCCGCCGCAAAGAAAAAGGCTGAGGAAGAAGCAAAAGCCGCCGAGGAAGAAGCGAAGAAAAAAGCGGAGGAGGAGCGTAAGGCCGCCGAGGAAGCCGCCGCAAAGAAAAAGGCTGAGGAGGAACGCAAGGCCGCTGAGGAAGCCGCCGCAAAGAAAAAGGCAGAGGAGGAACGCAAGGCCGCTGAAGAAGCCGCCGCAAAGAAGAAAGCCGAGGAAGAACGCAAAGCCGCCGAGGAAGCCGCCGCAAAGAAAAAGGCAGAGGAGGAACGCAAAGCCGCTGAGGAAGCCGCCGCAAAGAAAAAAGCGGAGGAAGAACGCAAAGCCGCTGAGGAAGCCGCCGCAAAGAAGAAAGCGGAGGAGGAACGCAAGGCCGCCGAGGAGGCCGCCGCGAAGAAAAAAGCGGAGGAGGAACGCAAGGCCGCTGAGGAAGCCGCCGCAAAGAAAAAAGTCGAGGAAGAACGCAAAGCCGCTGAGGAAGCCGCCGCACGGAAAAAGGCTGAGGAGGAACGCAAGGCCGCCGAAGAAGATGCCGCGAAGAAAAAGGCCGAAGAGGAGCGTAAGGCCGCTGAGGAAGCCGCAAAGCAAAAGGCCGTGGAAGAGGGGGAAGCCGCACGGAAAAAGGCTGAGGAGGAACGCAAAGCCGCTGAAGAGACGATGGAACCGGGACCACAGGTCCCGGCTCTGGAAGTCCCGGCTCCTATCGAACTGCGACCTGCGGTCGCAGAACCGGAAGAGCCGGAACTGCCCGTAGCACAATCGGATGGAAGGGATCGAGAAGCAACGACCGATCTTGGATTCAAACTCTTTGAGAACGACACACGAGCGGTGGCGGCGTGGTTCTGCTGGGAACCGGGCAAGTTCGATGCCTTCGACGACCAACTCGGACGCTTTTCGGCAAGGTTTTTTCGTAATCGTCTAAGAGGAATCGAAACGGCGGATGTCCTGCAACCGGATACGTCGGCGTTCTATCAGGAATCCTGGCGAACCGGCAAACCGTCGGTTACGGAGCCGTACCGTTCCAACGGCAACGGTATGGTAATTTCCGTAACGGCACCGATTCGGCACCGCAATGCAACCGTCGGTGTTTGCGGTTTCGATTGCAGACCGGAAATATTGCAGAACGCCCTTGCCCAAGCGGTTCCCTCCGAAAAGGGCAACGCTTATCTCGTTTCACCGGGCGGAAACATTGTCGCGGCAACCGACCGCTCGGCAGTCGGACGCACGGCACGAGACCTAACGGTCAATGAGAGAATGCACTATTCAGTCACGGAAACCTTTGAAGTTGCCGGAAAGACTTGGACCGTCCAAATCGTTGCCGAGGAAGCCAAACTTTACGCCGAAGTCGATAAACTCGCGGCGGAACGGAAAAGTATTCTCGATAAACTCGATGCCGATCAAAAGGAGTTCGAGAAAACCGTTGCCGATGCAACGAAAGCGTTTGTCGATTTCAGTAACAAGAAACTCGCTTCCGCCAAATCGACACGCTTTGCCGTCCATTCCGGTGTTTTGCTGTTGACGCTCCTTGCCGTTGGGGGAATCGTGTATGGGATCAAATTGCGAATCGAAAATCGGGAAGCGTGGTATCGACAGATTCTCGATGCCCTGTCGCTGCCGGTCTTTGTCGTCGATGAAGCGATGAATCTTGTCCTCCAAAACAAATCGACGAACGGCAAACTACAGTTCGCTGAAGAAGCGGTCAAACGGAACCAAGCGTCGATTCAGCAGACGGTCAACGGAACGACCTTTGAAGTCCGCACAACGCCGCTGAAGGATTCACACGGAGCGAAGATCGGGGCGGTGCAACAGTTCATTGATCTGACGGAAAAGGTCTGTTCGCAAAATCTGTCGCAGGAACTGGACATTGTCGTTACGAAAACGCAGCACGGAATGTCGGAGATTCAATCGGCAACGGGTCAACTGCAACGCGGCGTCGACGAATCGGCATCGTGCTTGGGCGAAATGTCGGACATGATTCGTCAAACGAGCGATCTGACCGAAACGAACGCCCGAAACGCCGGGGAAGCGAACCAACTGACGAAAGACGCCGCCGGTGCCGCGTCAAACGGACTGACCCGAATGCAGAATATGGTTACGTCGATGAACCAAATCTGTGAAATGGCCGGTCAGACGAAAAAGGTCATCAAGACGATCGACGACATTGCGTTCCAAACGAACCTATTGGCGTTGAACGCGGCGGTTGAAGCGGCGCGAGCAGGTGCGCACGGCAAGGGTTTTGCGGTTGTTGCCGAAGAGGTCCGCAACTTGGCGTCGCGCAGTGCCAAGGCGGCTCGGGAGACGGCTTCGCTCATTGAATCGAGCAATCAGCAGATTCAAGCCGGAGCGGGCACGGCAAACAAGACGGCGGAGGCTTTGAACGAAATCGCCAAACTCGTTGATGGCACATCGGTTCTCGTTTCACAAATTGCGGAGACTTCCGCTGCACAGTCGTCGAAGGTTCGGGATATTGCTCGGAGCCTCGATCAAGTTGAACACATCACGGCTCAAAACCGCCAGTCAACGGAGCAAGCCGGTGCCGTGACCAACGAACTGGCCGATGCCGTCGAAGAACTCAGTCGCCTCACCATCCGTTAGTCGCGTCGGTTTCCGCCGTGATGAATCGCCAAGCACCGCTTCCTCAGAGTCCAGCGAGTAGGTGAGGCGATGTACGTGAACGCCCTTGGCTTACGTCAAGTTTTTGGCCTTGACAATTTTGCTATTCCGACGGACAATGGGCGTTATCATGAATAATCCTGTGCGAATCGGTTCCATTTTCTGTGGCGAAGGGCAACCTCTTCTTCTCATCGCCGGGCCTTGTGTTCTTCAAGAAGAGTACAACCTAACCATTGCGGAGAAACTACTCGAACTTCGTGAACGGTTGTCGATCAATGTCGTGTTCAAAGGTTCCTTCGACAAGGCGAACCGGACGAGTATTGATTCCTACCGCGGTGCCGGTCTGCAAGGTGGCCTCGATATGCTGGCGGACGTCAAACGTCGGACGAGACTTTCCGTAACGACAGACATTCACGAATCGTCTCAAGCTGCAGCGGTCGGAACGGTCTGCGAGTTGATTCAAATTCCGGCCTTTCTCTGCCGCCAGACGGATTTGCTCGTTGCCGCCGCACAGACGGGCCGAGCGGTCAATGTCAAGAAAGGGCAGTTTTTAGCCCCGTGGGATATGAAGAATGTCGTGCGAAAACTCGAAGCATCCGGTTGCCGGGACATTCTGCTCTGCGAGCGCGGCACGTTTTTCGGCTACGGTCGACTGGTCAACGATATGCGTTCGCTGGTAGCGATGCGGAGTTTTGGTACGCCTGTCGTTTTCGATGCCACGCACAGTGTTCAGGAACCTGGCGGCCACGGAACGGCAACCGGCGGTGATCGGGAGCTGGTCGAGCCGCTAGCACGAGCGGCGGCGGCGGTCGGAATTGACGCCCTATTCCTTGAAACGCATCCGGAACCGGAAAAGTCACCCAGCGACGGCCCGAACATGATTCCACTCGACCGCCTTGAAATGCTTCTTACGCAGATTTTGCGAATCCGAAAGTCCATTAATCAATGCGGCTTGCCATCTCTTGATCCGGCAACGCAATCAAAATAAACCAGAAAAATCAGAGAAAAGAAGGGAGTAAGCTGGGAACAGGAGAAAACATACTATCGACAAACCGAAAATTTGTTGTGAGAAACAAACACACATACTTCTACGGTGAATCAAACTTTCACCACGGTGAAAGATCTTTCGAGCGATACGGGACTCAAACGATCGGACTGAAAAATCGATTTTTCAAATTTGCGAAAGATCAGCACACCAGTATCCACGTCGAAATAAGAAGTATTTTCAGCGATGATTCTACCCTGCATCTTGCGCATAGGCTCCATCTCATTGTTTATCTTGTCTCGCAGACTCTTGTTTTTTACTCGGGGAAGAGTATCTTCAGCAAGGGCCATTAAATCCGCAAAGCCCACATCCTGTTTCGTATTAACTTGAAACACCGGACGACCGTTAATGGCAAATTTCCCCATGTAATGACGAGTAACACTGCCGACGAACTCACCTCCCAGAAGTCCCCCTACTGTCCAAGTATCTCCCACAGTCAATGCTCTTCCAGGAGCATCCGATGCCAATCCCGCATACAAACTCATCAACTGCGAAAATTGATCCGAGTCGCGATTCCAGTCCAACTCAGAGAGTCGATCGTCTGCAAATTCCATAGGAACAAAGATGTTATTTCGCATAGCCATTATCCATGTTTCAAGCGGAAACGGCTGGCTTCCCTTCGGTGATACGACAACAGATTCGGTGTCTTTTCCAGTGAGCACCGTTTCTCCGCCGATCATTTTAGTACTAAATTGACCTGAACGACAATGAAACAGATCGGGTGTCTCCTGTGGCCATTCGGAAAGATCGTTATAAACAGGATAAAGAATCGTGTAAGGAAATTCCCCAACTTCCGGCATTAATTGACACAAAACCGGCTGCTGGCTTCCCATTGGCTTGACATCAGGTGTAACCTCTTGAAGTAGGGCGTCCCATTGTCGCTTCATTTTAGCCCGTCCTATATCCGGAAGATGTTTTTTCCGGTGCAGACTTCGCATAATAAACGGTCCAGCAGCAAGAGCGGTAATGACCGTACCAAGAACGACCCGACGGGTAATCTTTGCGTCCATGATTTCTCCTTTGTGAAAAGTGGCCAAAAACATTCAGAGGTACTAACGGTCCTGCGGACATCAGATTTTCAGTCCTTGGCCAACGACCGACCTTGTTCTCCCCGGTTTTTGATCTATATCTTTGGTAATGAAGTTGCCCAAACAGCCCAGACCTCACCCCTTCAATCGGTGAGAAGTAAAGGGCGTAATTCCCTTTGTTTAGGGCGGAAATACTCGACGAAGTGTCGTCCGATGGCTTGCGAACCACGTTCGTTGGCGTGAACGCCATCGCGCATGAACCAACCGATACACTTTCCGCTTTCGAGCATATATTTCCGAACCACGCCGGTCAAATCGAGGAATTCGCAGTTTTCCTCCTCCGCGAGTTTCTGTAAGTTCGCACGGTACGGATACTTTTCGGCATCGATTTCCAGCGTCCAGTTCGCATTGTGCGGATCGCCTTCGGCTCCCATCACCGGGGTGATCAGCATAACCTCAAGGCCGGGAATC
>Ga0099364_10013438_pt1 | contig 10982 bp, 10 predicted proteins | sample TergutTh196P3_FD_73070 | JGI IMG/M metagenome (GOLD analysis project Ga0099364, IMG submission 73070) | Microcerotermes parvus P3 segment gut microbial communities from Pointe-Noire, Republic of the Congo - Th196 P3 | ecosystem: Host-associated > Arthropoda: Insects > Digestive system > Gut ... | reverse complement strand
GGCCCCTCTCGATGGCTGTCAGCACCCCCTGCCTCTACGGCTTCCCCGCCACCTTCATCGTGTCTAGCGAGGTCAGCGCGGCCATATCGGCGAATGAAGAAGAAAAGAAATGCGTCCTCAACGGTATTTTGTCCAAAATGCTCATCGGCGGGTTCACCACGGTGACTGTCGGTTCTGTCATTTTGGCAGGTTACCTGGCCAGGGTCATCGATACCGTCCCGGTCAGATAATATAAAGGAGGTTCCAAAATGATCGAAAAAATCAAGGCTCTGGCAAAGGAATACGAACAGGAGATAATCGAGCGCCGCCGCTGTTTTCACATGAACCCCGAGGTTTCGTGGGAAGAGGCGGAAACAACGAAGGTCATAGCGCAGGAACTTGAAAAGCTGGGGTATGAAAACATAAGGGTCGGCTTTGGCGGAACACAATGCGGTGTGGCGGCGGAGATAGGAGAAACGGGAAAAATGATAGCCCTGCGCGCGGACATTGACGCCCTGCCCCTCAATGACGAAAAAGACGTTGTGTATAAATCCCAAAAAGCCGGTGTGATGCACGCCTGCGGACACGACTCCCACGCCGCCATGCTCCTGGGCGCGGCGAAGATTTTGACGCAAATCAAGTCCGAACTTAAAGGGAAAGTACGCCTTCTCTTCCAGCCCGCCGAGGAACATGGGGTGAAGCCAGGCGCTCAGGCCATGATTGACGAAGGAGCACTTGAGGGAGTGAGCGCGGTATTCGGTATTCACTCAATGTCCCACTGCTCCACAGGCGAGATTCACTACCGTTCCGGCCCCTTTATGGCAGCGTCGGACGCTTGGGAGCTGGTCATTACAGGCAAGGGCGGGCACGGCTCAGCCCCGGAGGCTGCCGTCGACCCGAACGCGGCGGCCTTTCAGGTCGGGAGCGCGCTCCAGACAATAGTATCCCGCGAAATCTCACCCAAAGACACGGCGGTTGTGAGCATCGGCGGGCTGAAATCCTCCTCCCACGTCTTCAACATCATTCCCGAGCGGGTGGAGATGTCCGGCTCCGTCCGCACTTTCCGCAGCGGGGTGCAGGATCACATCGAGGAAGCGATAAGGCGCATAGCTATCGGCGTCAGCGAGAGTATGCGCTGCAAGGCCGGCCTAAAATACAGCCGCGTCATCCCCGTGACGTTCAACGACCCCGCGCTTACCGAACTGGCTCAAGCGACAGCCGAAAGCCTGATCGGCGCGGACAGCGTCAGGGAATCGGAACTCATAATGGGGTCGGAGGACTTCAGCTATTTCGGGCGCGTCATCCCCAGCGTTTACGTCTTCCTCGGGGTCGGCAATCCCGAAAAGAACAGCGGCTTCCCTCACCACTCGCCCAAATTCGACGTGGACGAGTCCGCCCTGTACCTGGGAGCGGCCATGCACGCCGGCTTCGCGTGGAATTTCCTTGAAAAGCCATGAAATCTTTCGATATTAAAGAACGCGCAAAAGCGATTAACGGCAAGATTGTCGAGTGGCGGAGGCATATCCACGCCAACCCGGAACTGGGGATGGAATTGCCCAAGACCGAGGCTTTCGTCGCGCGAAATTTGAAGGAAATGGGAGTCGAAAAAATCCGTCAAGGCGTTGCCGGACACGGAATAACCGCGCTGATCGAAGGGGAAAAACCGGGGAAAATCCTGGGGATACGCGCCGACATGGACGCCTTGAACATGGCGGAGGACACCGGCCTCCCATTCGCCGCGAAAAACGGATGGATGCACGCGTGCGGGCACGACGCGCACACGGCTATGCTTCTTGGCGCCGCGGAGATGCTGATGCAGCGCCGGGATGAACTGAAAGGCTCGGTGAAGCTGATTTTCCAGCCCTCCGAAGAAGATGGAGCCGGCGCCGCCGCCATGATCAGGGAAGGCGTCATGGACGACCCCAAAGTGGACGCCATTATAGGGCTGCACACCGGAAACCTCTGGAAAGGCGCGGCGGCGGGAGAGATCGGTTACCGCTTCGGTCCTATGATGGCCGCCGTGGACTGGGTCACCGCGACATTCAACGGCAAGGGAGGCCACGGCGCGACGCCGCACCTCACCATAGATCCCATTTCCATCGCGTGCCAGGCGCAAACGATACTTCAGACAATCGTAAGCCGCGAGGTCAGCCCGACGGACTCGGCCATCCTTTCCATCTGCATGATTCAGGGAGGGACGGCCGCCAACGTCATAGCCCCAAGCTGCACGATGAAAGGAACCCTTCGTTCCCTGACCCCCGAGGGGCGCAAATATTTGCAGGATCGTTTCACTCAGGTGTGCGAGGATACAGCGCGCGCGATGCGCGGCAGCGCGGCGGTGGAAGTAGTCAACGCGCCCCCGGCGCTCATCAACGACCGGGACATGACGGAAAAACTGCGAACCGCCGCCGCCGATATAGTGGGAGCCGGCCACGTACACGAAATTCACGAACCATCAATGGGGGGCGAGGACATGGCCTTTTTTCTGGAAAAGGCTCCGGGAACGTTTTTCTATCTCCCCGCGACCTTCGGCGATGAGCGAGACTTTCCGCATCATCACCCGAAGTTCAATCTCAATGAGGACGTCTTCTGGATTGGCTCCGCGGCTTTCGTCCAGTTCGCGCTGACCTGGCAAATAGGCAGATAGGCAGATAATATAAAAATTGCCTTCACGCTGTCGGGTCTGTGTACGTTTAAAGCTACCGGCCGACTTCCTCCTTCAAGCGCTTGCCTTCGTGCAAAAGGGCCTGGAGTCCGCTGAAATCGTCGTTGCATAGCGCATCTCTGTATTTTTGGAGGGAAGCGAGAAGTATATCGAGTTCGTGCAGCAGATTGTCCCGGTTTTCCAGGAACAGTTCCGTCCACATTCGTTCGTTGAGCCATGCCACCCGCGTCAAGTCCTTGTAGCTCCCAGCGTGAAAGCCCTTGTACTCGAGGCCGGTCGGGCTTTTGATAAATGCGTTGGATACCAGGTGCGCCATTTGCGAGGTAAACGCGATTATTGCGTCGTGCTTTTCCGCCGTTGTAATGGTCAGCCTGCCGAATCCCGCCGGCGCAAGCAATTGCTTGATCTCATCGAAAAACAATATGTCGTCGTACACGGGCGGCACAATGATCATGGATGCTCCCTTGAACAGGTTCGCCTTGCTGTACTTGAAGCCGGACTGCTCGATACCCGCCATAGGGTGGCCGCCAACGAACGTGAACCCGTTGCGCTCGGCCGCCTGAAATCCGACGGCGCAAATTTTTTTCTTCGTGCCGCAGCAGTCGATGACCATGGCGTCAGGCTGGATGTATTGCCCCATCTCGTTTAAAAAATCGATGGCGGCATGGGGATACAGCGCTATCAGGACAAGGCTGCAGCGCCGCAAGGAATCGGCGTCCAGCGGGGCGTCCGCCGCGCCTGAAAGAAACGCGAATTCCAGTATGCTTTTGTCGGTGTCGTGCGCGTATACGAAGTGTCCGGCTGCCTTGTACGCTTTGGCAAATGAGCCGCCTATCAGCCCAAGCCCGACTATTCCGATGTCCATGTTCGCCTCCTTATTACAGTGACGCTACTACTTCACGTATCCGCCGTATCTTTTCCGCCAGGTCGGCGAATTGCTCCGGCGTAATGGACTGCGCGCCGTCGCACATGGCGTTAGGCGGGTCGTTGTGCACCTCTATGATTAGCCCGTCCGCGCCGCTGGCCACGGAAGCCAGCGCCATCGGCTTCACATAACGGGATACTCCTATCCCGTGGCTTGGATCGATGAACACGGGCAGGTGCGTGAGTTCCCGCAGTACAGGAACCGCCGACAAATCAAGAGTATTGCGGGTGTACGTCTCAAACGTGCGTATACCTCTTTCGCACAGGATGATGTTCGGATTTCCTTCCGCCATTATGTACTCCGCGCTCATCAAAAACTCCGTCAGCGTGTTCATGAATCCGCGTTTGAGCAGTATCGGTTTTTTTACGCGGCCAAGCTCTTTCAGAAGTTCAAAGTTCTGCATATTCCGCGCGCCCACCTGGATCACGTCCACCTGCTCGAAAAGCGGCAGATGTGCGACGCTCATGATTTCCGTAACGATGGGCAGGCCGGTTTTAGCCTTGGCCTCCAGCAGAAACTCGATGCCTTCGGCGCGCAAACCCTGGAAGTCATAGGGCGAAGTACGCGGTTTGAACGCGCCTCCGCGCAAAATAGAGGCTCCCGACGCCTTTACGCTTTCGGCCACATCAAGGATCTGATCGTGCGACTCTACGGAACACGGCCCCGCTATCACATGGAAATGACCGCCCCCTAGTTTCATGCCGCCGACGTCCACCACCGTGTCCGCGGGGTGGAATTTACGGTTTACGCTTTTGAACGGCTCGGTGATCCGTTTGACGGACTCCACAATTTCAAGTCCTTCCACAAGGTTGACGTCTACCTGGCTGGTGTCGCCGATGAGACCGATTATGGTCTGAATTTCGCCCTCGGAAACATGTGTTTTCAGTCCGCGCGCCTGAAACCACGACACCAGGTTTTCGACTTGCTGTTTGCTTGCCTCATGCCTGATTACCGCAATCATTTTCGTTCCTCCTTAAATCAAAAAAAGGGCCTCACAGTAATTTCCTGTGGGGCCCCATTTTCTCAAACGAGCCTTTCAAGCAAAACTATACATAATCTACACCGCCCGAACATAATTGTCAAGGCAACGCTTGAATCAAACTGTCAGAGGCTGCCGCCATACCGGTAGCTTCGATATAATTCCGCGATCAGCCGATAATCCTTATTCCCGTTCGCACTGCGGACGATTCCGATTGCGTCGTAGCCGAGTCTGCCACGAACGCCGCGGATGAACAGCAAAACAAAAGCTCTGAAGGTAAAAACATGAATCTGCTTAATTTCATTCAGCAGTCTCCGCTTCAATATTTCTTTTCTGCGGGGGGAGCGCCGCGCGCGCAACATTTGTTTCACAGGCGGCGTCCTCTGTATCCTTGCTTACCTCTATCGTCTGAATTTTTTTTCTCGCCGGCGGAGCGCTCGGTTACATATGCCAGGCGGGTGCATGTGAGCAAACTGGCTTGATTTTCCGGCGTCAATTTCCTGAAAAGCGCTATTGCCTCTTCTGAATAGTCCAGTATGACCACCTTCTCCAACTATTAACTATTAGTTGGGATTATATTAAGTAATTGATAGCATGTCAATTTCCATATAAGCTGTTTGATATTTTTCGTTGCCGTTACCCTGCATCTTTGCTATTCTTCGTGTGAAAGGAGATATGCCATGAGGGAGAGGGTACGGCAAGCGAGAAAAACTTTAAATTTGAGTCAAAAGGAGTTTGGGAAAAAGCTGGGATACACTCAAACCCATCTCTCGATGATAGAGGTGGGTAAGAGCGCCATAATAGAAAAAAACGTCATGCTGATATGCAAGACGTTTAATATCAACGAACACTGGCTGCGAACAGGCGAGGGAGAAATGTTTTGCGCCTCGCTTCATGAAAGGGAATTTCAGGAAATTTTCAGCAAACTGACGCCTGACACGCAAAAATGTTTACTGCTTATAGCCAGAGAGCTTTTAAGCGTACAGCAAAAACTTATGAGAGAACGATGAATTTGCAGCTATAGCACACGTCTCAGGCGGCTATGTCGAACCCCGGCAATTCTCTCTTCTCGTATATCGGCTCGAATCCATGCCTCAAAGTCCACAATCCGCGGCTCGAAGCGTTCCGGCCATAGGCTTCCGCGGGGTACGCGCCGTCCGGCTGTTGTTTCTCTGTTGCAGACGCCACATTCCCTTCATCTGTCTGGTTTTCTCCGTGGAGGCGCTCGAAAAGAAGCCCGGCCTTTACGAAGGAAATTCCGGGCGAAAATCCGGCATTTTCCTCTTCGGAGGCTTCTCTGTTTTTCGCGGCCAGTTCCTGCCTTGCGGCGGCGGCCTTCGCCGCGGCGCCCGCGGCCACTTTCAAGTCCTGTCCCGACGGGTTGGCGGGCGCGAGGGCAGCCCTCTGTACCTGCTCCATATTGCGCAGGGTCTGCTCCGGGTCGTCGCTTTCCGGGACGCTGATGGACACTTCGCCGCCCGTAACGTAACTCCTGCCGTCGGGGCCTTTGGTGTAAGAGTAACTGGCCGCGCCGGTCAAACCTCCGCCCGCGGACTGGTGCGCCGCTTCATGAGCTACGACTTCCATTTCTATGCGCTTTAGTTCACGCACAATGGCCTGTTCATCTCTGCTTAAGCTAAAGTCGCCGGAAATGCCCTCTTTATTACCTTTCTTTTCCCCGCGTTCATTGCCAGGCTCCGAGACCGTCTTTTTAAGCCTGGCGTCGCCTTTCTGTTCTTCGTCAGGCGGAATCCGCCCTTCTTCAAAGATCCGCGGGGCGTTGTTATAGGATGGCTGAAGGTAACCGTTCGACAACATGGAAGTAACGTTCATGAATTCCGCCTCCTTTTATTTTTTTATTATTCAGCTCTCGCATATCGCGCCGGCGGCGACCATGCCGCTGGCGGCGGCCTGGACTATGCCCCGGCTGACCCCGGCGCCGTCCCCGGCCATCCACAGCCCCTTGATTGACGGAACCGCCAGATTTTTTTCGAGTTCAAGGCGCAGCGAGTACAGCTTTATCTCCACGCCGTAGAGCAGTGTGTCCCCATGGTTGACGCCGGGCATGACGTGGTTCAGGGCGTCCAGGAATTCGACTGTGTCCGTGATGTAACGGTGCGGCAACACCAGGCTGAGGTCGCCGGGCTGGGCGGAAACGGTGGGTTCGACCATGCCCCGGTCGATGCGGGACCTGGTGGAGCGCCGCCCCCCTCTCAGGTCGGCCAGGCGCTGCACCAGAATGCCGCCGCCGGCCAGCATGTTGGCCAGCTTGGCTATGTGGGTCGCGTAGCCTATGGGGTCGCTGAAAGGCTGAGTGAAGTTTTTCGTCACCAGAATGGCGAAGTTGGTGTTGCCGGATTTTTTATTCTTGAGGCTGTGACCGTTGACGGTGACGAGACGGTGCGCCTGGTTGTATTCGTGCACGACAAACCCCGACGGGTTCATGCAAAACGTGCGGCATCTGTCGTCGAATGTAGGGGTGTTGTAGAGGCATTTCACTTCATAGAACTCGCGGGTGATGGCCTCGCACACGCTGTCCGGCACTTCGACCCTCACTCCTACGTCCACCGGCATGGACGCTATGGGCAGCTTGAGCTTGCCTACGATCTTTTCAAGCCAAGGGGCTCCCTCGCGCCCCGGCGCGGCCAGGATGTATCCGCCCATAACCTCCGTGCCGTCCGCAAAACGGATACCGACGGCCGCGCCGTCTTTAATGAGGATGTCTTCGACGAATGAGTTCATGCAAATGTCGCATTTGGTGGCAAGGTCTTCGTACATGGCGTCCAGAACCAGACGCGACACGTCCGTGCCTATGTGACGGATACGCGCCGGAAGAACGCGGAGCCCGGCCTGCGCTCCTCTGCGGATGGTATCGCGGGCCATTTCCCCGCTGGCCTCGTGATAGTTGGGATCCGCGCCGAATTTCACGAAGGCGTCGTCCACACGCTCAATCATCGAAAGGAGTTCGCCTCGCCCTATGTACTCCTCCAGGTTACCGCCGAATCCCGTTGTAAGCGTGAGTTTACCGTCCGACGCCGAACCGGCTCCTCCCCAGCCCGATACTATGGAACACTGGGGACAACAGGCACAGTCTTTGACGTGTCCGTTTATTACCGGGCATTTGCGCTCGCTGATCAGCTTACCTTTGTCGGCTATGAGGATATTCTTTCCCTGCCCGACCAGTTCCCTGGCGGCGAAAATTCCCGCCGGCCCCGCCCCGATTATAATGACGTCGTAGCGGTTTTTGGTTTTCGAGCCGTTTAAGCTTTTCATCGCTGTTTATTCTCACCGAACCTCTCGGGGAAAAACGCCCTGACGTCGTTCAGGAAGCGGTCGATTTGCGAGGGCGTGTTGATGAACTGAGGGTCCGCCAGATCCAAAAGCAGGAAATTCGGGATATCCATCTCAGACTTCACGAACTCGAGAAACGGGACGTAAGCGTCGTAAAGCGCGCGCCAGTATTCTTCCCCCGCCATCAGTTCGTCCTCGCGCCCACGTTCGTGGATACGGCGCATAATTTCGCCGAACGGACAGCGGATCAATATCATGAGCCGCGGGGCTTTGGTGTATTTGAGCAGAGTGTCGTAAAGGGTGAGGTAACACCCGTATTGGCTGTCCTTGAAATAGCCCTGCCTATAGTAAAGCATGGCATAAACTTTGTCGCCGAAAACGCTGCGATCCAGAATGTACTTGTTGTCCTCCGAGGCGCACAGGTACTGCGCGAAACGGGTAACCAGAAAGTTGAGCTGCATGGGAAAGGCCCAGCGCCTGTCGTGATGGAAACGGCTCAAAAGGTCGTACTGGTCGCGAAATTCCTCGGGCATGACGTCAAAACCCAACCGCTCGGCAAGCAGCTTGACTATTGTTGACTTCCCGCTGGCCGTCATTCCTTCCACGATTATCTGAATCTGTCCCATTGCTATCGCCGCCCCCAGTCCAGACAAAGATTGGATAAATTATACCAGACGGCGGACACGTTCATTACATAATTATGTAGGGGAAACGCTCATGCGTATAACCGGTTTTATGAGGGGTAAGGCGACGTGGAACCGTTCAATACACGAAGCGGCGGATATTTTGTCTCTTTTTGGCGCAGCATGGAAGCGTGCAATGCCTCGCTCGCATAGGCCTGTAATTTTGTTGAAACATGATTATAATAAATATAGTTCAACAAAATTTGCAGAGGATTGAGGAGCGCCATGTTTGTAGGTCGTGAAGCAGAATTGCAGACGCTTGAAAACCTGTATAAGAAAAATTCGTTCCAGATGGTGGTGATGTATGGCCGCAGGCGCGTCGGCAAAACGACGCTCATTGCAAAATTTGCCGAGGGTAAACCGTCTGTGATTTTTTCGGCGCAGGAAGCCAACGATAAAATGAATCTGCGTTTATTCTCAAGGACAATATACAAATTTTTCCATATATCATCCGATTTCCCACCTTTTGAAACATGGGACGCCGCTTTTAATTTTATTGCCGACAAGGCAAAAACGGAACGTTTCGTACTGGCCATAGACGAGTTTCCATACGCCGCGGAGGGAAACAAAAGCCTCAAGTCGATCTTGCAAAATGTTATTGACCATCGGCTCAAGGAAACGAAAATATTTATTGTCCTTTGCGGCAGTCAAATCAGTTTTATGGAAAATGAGGTTTTGGGGTATAAAAGCCCTCTTTTTGGCAGGCGTACGGCCCAAATGAACATCCAGGGGTTCAACTACCTGGACGCCTCGAAAATGCTTGAAGGGTTCAGCATGGAGGATCAGATAAAATTATATGCCTGCATAGGGGGGACGCCCCATTATCTGGCGCAGGTCGATACCGGAAAAAGCTTTGAAGATAATTTATCGGATTTATATTTCAACATTTCGGGCTATCTGTATGACGAACCAACCATGCTTTTAAAGCAGGAACTGCGGGAACCGGCCATGTATAACGCTATCATTTCGGCTATCGCGGGCGGGGCTTCGCGCCTTAACGATATTTCCACAAAAATCGGCGAGGAACGCTCAAAAACAATTAAATACCTTGAAACCCTCATTAACTTAAAGATACTGCACAAAGAATACCCTTTTGGCGACAACCCCGCAAAAAGCCGCAAGGGGATTTATAAAATATCCGATAACTGCTACCGTTTTTGGTATCGCTACATTTTCCCCGAAAGAGCCGCCATCGAGCAGGGCGCGGGCAAGGCCGTGCTCAACGCGGCATTGCCGAATATAAGCGCCTATATCGGTAAGCCGTTTGAGGAAATTTGCTTCCAGTACATGGTTCATAAGAATAACGACGGCGGATTGCCCTTTGTGTTTACCCGCTCTGGTAGATGGTGGGGGAATAATTCCAAGACAAAGTCACAGGAAGAAATAGATTTGGTGTTTTCCTCGTCGGATGGTAAAAAAATTATTTTTGCCGAATGCAAATGGCGCAAAGATATAAAAGACGTGTCCTTGCTGAACGGTTTGATGGAAAAATCCAATTTATTCAGCGGCTGCGAGGATAAGTATTACTATATTTTTTCAAAGGCAGACTTTTCGGAACAATGCCAAACATTGGCCGATAAAGCGGAGAACGTCAGATTGGTCTCTTTGTGTGGTTTGTTTCAGTGAAGGCTGTAACCGTTGGAAATTTCCCCCGGTTACAGCCACCCATACGCGTAGACCCAAATCCGCTTACATCACCTCGCGGATCAGTTCCAGCATCTCCTCGGCGGAGAGGTGCGCCGGGGCCTCGGATTCGTCCAGCAGGCTTTCCGCCAGATCTCGCTTCCACGAGTGAAGATCGACAATCTTTTCCTCTATGGTGTCTTTCGCCACTATGCGGTACACCGTGACGGGACGTTCCTGGCCGATACGGTGCGCGCGGTCGGATGCCTGCTCCTCCACCGCCGGGTTCCACCACGGATCCATGTGTATGACGTAGTCGGCAGCGGTGAGGTTCAGCCCCGTCCCGCCGGCTTTGAGGCTGATCAGGAAACAGTCGCCCGCGCCCGACTGGAAGGCCGCGACACGGCGCGCCCGCTCTTGCGGAGAGGTGGAGCCGTCAAGGTATTGATAGGAAATTTTTTCATCGTCCAGGTATTTACTTATGATCGCCAAATGATCGACGAACTGGCTGAACACCAGCGCCTTGTGTCCGTTGTCGCGCAGCTCTCCGAGTATCTCGGAGAAAGCCTCCATCTTCGCGGAGGGGAAATCCTTCTCCTTCATCACCAGCGACGCGTTGCAGCAGGCGCGTCTCAGGCGCATAAGCTCCGCGAAAATCTTGAACCTCTGATCCGCGGAATCAGGAGCGCTCAGCTCCTCGACGGCGTTCCGGCGCAGCGCCTCGTAAAACGCCTGTTCCTCCTCGTTCAATTCCACCCTGATGGTTATCTCCGTCTTGGGCGGCAGCTCTTCAAGCACCTGCTCCTTGCTCCGGCGCAGGATGAAGGGCTGAATCAC
>Ga0099364_10013437_pt1 | contig 10983 bp, 11 predicted proteins | sample TergutTh196P3_FD_73070 | JGI IMG/M metagenome (GOLD analysis project Ga0099364, IMG submission 73070) | Microcerotermes parvus P3 segment gut microbial communities from Pointe-Noire, Republic of the Congo - Th196 P3 | ecosystem: Host-associated > Arthropoda: Insects > Digestive system > Gut ... | reverse complement strand
CAAATATCGGGAAATAAGCTCTTGCAGCAACTGTGAAGATTTTCAGGCGCGCAGGATGGGGACGCGTTACCGCCCCGCAGGAGGAGAAAGAGGCGCGGACAGGAAGCCGCGTTTCGTGCATACGCTTAACGGTTCAGGCGTAGCCATAGGACGCACTCTCATAGCTATTATGGAAAACTACCAGCGCGCCGACGGCAGTATTGAGATACCTGAAGCGCTGCGCCCATATATAGGCGGATTATCGGAGATAAAGAAAGTTTAAGTGTAAACGTAAGTAAATATGTTTCAGACATATCAGTCCTATGTGATAGTTTGGGGAATTACTGCCGCGATAGTCCTGTTCTTTTTGCAGAGGATGCTGAAAAAACAATTGGACACCTCACAGTATATATACATGCGAGACCTTTTGCTGATGGGAACATGGATGTTGTTGACAATATGGCTTGGATCGCCGCAGACCCGCTTTTTGGTCGGGATAGCCGTTCTCGCGGCGCTGATAGGACTGGCTCAGAATCTTTGGGGAAGCAATTTGTGGAGTTTATCCTATCTCGGCATAGGGTTTATTTCCGCGCTTTTCGGCCCCGCCATAAAATTTGTAAGTTTTGTTGACGGAGAATATATTTATTTTTCAACAGCAGCTTCAATAATAGCGACAGCGCTGTGGTTTTTTTTATTCCCGTTCATACTGCTGCTTCTTGATGTGGTGCCCTCTTTAGTGGGACATTTATCAGGAGTTTGTTTTTCCTTGATGCTTATGGCGGTGTCCCTTTCGTCTCAGAGATTAGATGACGCGTTTTTTATGTCATTTTCAGGACTTATGATGCTGGCCGCTTTTTGGAGCCGTTATGGCAATCCGTATCGCAACGCCGGTCATTCGATGTGCGCTTTATGGGGAACGCTTATCGCAGGCACCTCTATTTTAGGAGTTGGAAAAGGAATAGCCTTCAGCGCCTTGTTCTTTCTTCCTATGGGGCTTTTTGCAATTCCAATGCTGGAAGCTTCAATTAAATTGGCAATTTCGAGCCGGGAAAGGGACTATTACTATCGAAAGCTCTTGGCTTCAGGCTTTGACCATATAGCCTCCGTGCGCCTGATTACGGCTCTATGTGCTTTGACAGGTATGGGAGCTGGTGCCTGGCAGCTTGATAATGTTTTGGCGGCTTCCGCTTTTATTACTATAGCAGCTTTTGTTGTATTGCTGACGATAATACCTTTAATGTTTCGCGCCGGTAAAAATTCTTCTCGCATCCAGAGTGAAAAACCTGTATTATGGGGTGTCCCTATTGATAACGTCTCTCTAAACTATGCTTTATCACGGGTAGCAGGCGAGATCAACCGGAAAGCAGCCGAAGATGTTCATGATAATACGTGCCGGATGATCGCTACAGTCAATGCCCTTGCAATAGAAGAAGCTCTAAAAGATAAGGAGTATCATAATATACTTAAAGACACTTTACTTACCCTTTCAGACGGAACTGGTCTCAAGTGGGGTTTGAGTCTGCTCGGCACTCCCGTTCAGGAACGAGTTACAGGTATAGATTTTGCTTATTCCCTTTGCCGTCTGGCAAGTATGAATGGCTGGCCCGTTTATTTTCTCGGAGCTGAAGGTAATATATCCCAAATGGCCGCAAACGCTATTTCCGAAAAATATCAAGGGTTGATAATAGCAGGCGCGCGTAACGGATATTTTGATTTTTATGATGAGGAAGTTCCAAAGGAGATAATGCGCAGCGGTACGAAAATTCTTTTCGTTGCCATGGGGATTCCACGCCAGGAAAAGTGGATAAAGCGCCACTCGGATATTTTGGGTAAATGTATAGCCGTAGGGATTGGAGGGTCTTTTAATGTGATATCCGGGAAACTTAAAAGGGCTCCGCTGTGGATGCAAAAATGCGGATTAGAGTGGTTTTTCCGCCTTATCCAGGAGCCTTGGCGCTGGAGGCGTATGCTTGGTCTTCCGGTTTTTGCTTTCAGGATAGTGTTATCAAAATTTGGGCTGTATCGCTATAGAGAATAATGAAATTAGTAATATTGGGAGTTGGCAGGCCAAAAGACAAAAACATTGCGTTGCTCTCGGGAGCATATATCGAACGTATCGTTCCCAAAGGGGTGGTCGGAGCAGAATTTGTGGACGCCGCCAAAGATGGAAATATCGAAAAAGAAGGCGCGTCCATATTGAAAAGGCTGCGAGAACGCGATATTATCATTCTGCTTGACGAGCGCGGAAAAATGTATAATAGCGTTGAATTTTCCGGTTATATTTCGGAATCGCTGTCCGCAGCCGGAGGCAGGCTTGTTTTTATTATCGGAGGAGCGTTTGGGCTGTCAGACGATGTAAAGCGAAGAGCAGCTCAAGCAGTATCACTTTCAAAGATGACGATGCCTCACGAATTATGTTTACTGTTTTTGTCAGAACAGCTTTACAGAGCTTTTTCTATTATTTCGGGCAATGACTACCACCACTAAAAATAGAGGGGGATTTTATATGAAAATGAACATGAATGAGCTTATGAAACAGGCTCAGAAGATGCAGGCACAGATGACAAAAATTCAGGATGAACTCGTTTCCGAAACTGTTGAAGGAAACGCAGGAGGCGGAATGGTGAATGCTGTTTTTAACGGACAGGGTGATATCGTCTCAATCCATATTGAGAAGGAAGTTGTCTCTCCGGACGATATTGAAATGCTTGAAGACCTCATATCAGCCGCCGTAGGGGACGGACTCCGCAAAGCAAAAGAGTTGGCATCAAGCCGTATGGGGCCTATTGCCGGCGGACTTGGAGGAATGTTTTAACAATGCACAATTTACAATGTAAAATGTACAATGAAAAAATAAAGACAAAACAATTTCGCATTTGTTTTATAATTGTGAATTATGTATTGTGCATTACGCATTGTTGTAATGTTGCCGGAACCGTTTGAGCGGCTTGTTTCGCATTTTCTAAAGCTTCCCGGAGTCGGTGGAAAGAGCGCGCGGCGTATGGTTTTTCATTTGCTGAAATCTCATCCTTCCGCCCTTGCGGAGATGGCGGCGGACATAGGTGAATTACATACATTATTGTCCTTTTGCCCTGACTGCGGAAATATAACTGAAGGCAGCGGCGCGTGTCTGGTATGCTCGGATAAAATGCGGGACAGGAAGCTGCTTTGTGTTGTCGAAAGCATAGAGGCACTTGTTTCGTTTGAATATGCAAGGATATATAACGGACTATATTTTGTATTGGGGAAAAAAGTATCACCCTTGGACGATGAGGATTTGGACGAGTCAATAATCGCGCGTTTTCGCGAAAGAGTTTTGTCACTTGAAGCAAAAGAAGTTATAGTGGCAATGAGCCCGCGCATAGAGGGCGATTTAACATGGTATGCAATTCAGGACGCGCTTGAAGGCATAGATGTATCAATATCGCGCCTTGCTTATGGGCTGCCTGTCGGCGGAAGCATTGAATTTGCCGACCGTGTTACGTTGCATACCGCTTTAGAATCAAGGATAAAAAATTAAAACTCAGGTATAGAAAGGAGGTGAAAGTATGTTGAATGAGATAATTTTGAAAAGAGGGCTTTTAGTGTTTTTATTTTTTATCGGGGCAATAGCCGGATATCACATATCACAGTTTACTTTTTCGCTTGTTCCGGCTGAATTGGTAAAGGTAGCTAACGAAACTTTTCTTGTTCCATATAAGAAATTTGCGCTTTCAATGATAGGTATTTTCGTATTTGCGGGAATTGGTCTTTTGCTTGTTCCTTTAATTATGAAGCTTATAAATCTTTTAGTGGCAACTCTTGATGCTTCATCAAGTAATGCCAGTTGGGATGAAATAACTTCTGTTATCGCCGGATTGATAGCAGGACTTGTTATCGCAAACCTTCTGACGGCTCCTTTCTGGACGCTGCCTTTGGGAGGATATGCCGCCTCAATTATTAATGTAATATTTGGCCTGGCTTTTTCAAGGTTGTTCCTTAAACATCAGCGCAATAATCCAAATAATTTAATTCTTGGAAACGAAAGACGTCATGGATTACGTTTTACAGAGTCTTCACACAAGATACTTGATTCGAGCGTAGTTATTGACGCGCGAATTCTTGATATAGCAAAAACCGGCTTTATATCTGGTATTTTAATTATTCCGAATTTAGTGCTATTAGAACTTCAAGCGATAGCGGATTCCACTGAACCCGCCAGGCGAACCAGAGGCAGACGTGGGCTTGATACAATAAAAGAACTTCAAAAGCTTAAAGGTTTCATTAAAATTGAAATAGCTCCTGATTCATTGCAGGATCTTCAAGTAAGTTCAGTTGACAGCGCGCTCATCGCGTTGGCGAAAAAAACAGGCGCAGTAATTTTCACTACTGATTATAACCTTAATAAATTAGCTCAAATACAGGAAGTGCATGTATTCAACATAAATGATCTTGGAAATGCTATGAAACCACAGCTTATTCCCGGAGATTTAATTGAGGTTGATGTCTTAAGAGAGGGGAAAGAACCCAATCAAGGCATTGGATACCTTGATGATGGAACTATGCTTATAGTTGAGGAAGGCGAAACCTGGATAGGAAAAAGGCTTGAAGTTGTTGTTACATCAATGCTTCAAACTTCAGCCGGAAAATTGATATTCGGAAAGTTCCGCAGGGAAGTGCGCCCAATTGGATAGAATGATACCGGCAAAATAGAGGAATAGCGTATGCCGTCTAAAAGCAAGAAGTTTTCGTTTATTATCGTGGCAGGCGGACAAGGGAAAAGAGCAGCGGAAAGTTCTTTGATTCAATTTCCGAAGCAATTCCGTGGCCTCGGCGGTAAGCTGATGTTGCTTTGGAGCGTTGAATGTGCGCGTGCCATTGACTCCGTAAAAGAGATAATTATAGTTATGCCGGATTGCTCATTAACTGAGTCCGTTGCTATATCTAAGCTTTCAGCATCATTTAAGGATATGTGCAATAAAAATATAAAGATAGTTAAAGGCGGAGAACAAAGGGCTGATTCAGTAATAAACGGCCTTATGGTGTCATCCTGTCCTTTTGTCTTGATACACGACGCTGCTCGCCCCTTTGTAAGTAAAAGGCTTTGCAAAAACCTTATGAAAGAGGTGGACGAAAACAGGGGGGTTATTCCGGTTTTGCCGGTTTCGGAAGCCCTTAAGAGAATAGTCCCAACGGACGATAAAAGGAATAATGGCTGCTCTTTAAGCGACGTTGATATATCAACAGTCGACAGGGAAAACATTTATGGAACTCAGACACCGCAGGTGTTTCCAAGAATTCCTCTTATAGAGGTCATGCAAAAAGTCAAAGACATGAAGCTTGCTCCCAAAGATGAGGCTGAAGCTTGGCTGTTGTTTGGTCATGACTTGGCGGCAATTGACGGGGAAAGGCTGAACTTTAAGATAACATGGCCAGAGGATTTTAAGATTGCGGAAGGAGTGTCAAGTAATATAACTCGCACGGGTTTGGGATACGATATCCATCCTCTTATCCCTGGAAGGAAACTTATTCTTGGCGGTGTTGAAATTGAATCTCCGCTCGGGCTGTTGGGACATTCTGATGCGGACGCGCTTGTTCATGCCGTTTCAGACGCTCTCCTTGGCGGAGCCGGTCTGCCGGATATAGGAAACTTGTTTCCCGCTTCGGATGTAAAATATAGAGACGCAAACAGTTTAGAGCTGTTGGCGGATGTTGTTTCAAGAGTCAGAGAAGCCGGATGGAAACCTGATTTTATAGATTGTGTAATTAATGCTCAGGTTCCCGTACTCAATCCTTATGTACCTGATATGAAACATGTAATAGGGGAAGTTGTGAAATGTGAAGTCAATATAAAGGTCAAAAGCGGAGAACACGTCCCGCCCGCTGGAGACGCAATTTGTATAATTTGTCATGCTGTCGCTACATTGACGGAAATATTACATAATGGATTGGAGTTTTAAAGAAAATGAGTTATAGTGACGAAAATATAAACGTGAACAAGAGGTGATTCAATGATGGGTATTTTTCAATATAACAGACTGTATAATGATTATTGCTGGATGGGAGTTCAGGATTTTCCGTCTCTGAATGTTGACGTATTCGGCGAAGACACCATTTATATCCCTGAAACGCTTTCTTTTGAATTGTGTATGGATGACTGGTGGCCTTCGTTTACGGCGGATGATGGAATATGATAAATACAACTGAGTTTAAACCAATAAAATCTTTGGAGGAAAAGATTTCCCTTACCGCTAAGCTTAATCTGATGGCTATGGAGCGTATAGCAGAGCAGGCAAAAATTGCGGCGGAAAAGGGACTTAAAAAAGACGACCCTGCGGAAGCCATTATAAAAGCTTACGTCTCCATGGACAAAGCGATGATGAAAGTTGTAGATGAGCATATTGAGCGCGTCCGTAAGTCAAGCGAAAGGAACAAAGAAATATATAAAAAGCTGGCAATGAAAAAAGAAATTGAAAAACGCGCGCGAATGCGTAAAGAATTTTTTGACGAAGCAGCCGAGAAAGCGGAGGCGCTAAGAAGGTTTCTGCGAATGAACGGCTGATCCGCCGCCGAAAATTTATTTCTCGAACGGGAATTTATATTGTTTTAGTCCAAGCTCATCGCGCAATTCCATAAGTTCTGCCTGGACAGCTTCGTTTATCGGCAGTCCTTTGTCCTTGCGCTCTTGCCGGATAAGATATTCTTTCTCTCCCGCTGTGTAAATACGGTCGCGCCCGGGAGCTTTTTTTGAATTTCTGAGGTCGCGCAGTATGTTTCCCGCTATCTTTTTGAACGTCTCAAGGGGGATGAAAGATTCAACGTCAATTGCGATGAAGAAGTGACCGAGATGAAATGGCACTATTTCGTCTCCTTCGCCGGTTCCGTTTAACATTTTAAGGTAACTTCCATCCTGAAGAGCAGCGCATAGTATCTCAACTACGGTCGCATATCCAAAACCCTTGTATCCCCCCAGTTCCTCTCCTATGCCTCCGATCGGCGCAAGAGCAGCAGCTCCGCTCACAAGGTGCTTCAATATCTGTTCTGAATCGGTCTCTGCGCTTCCGTCCTTTCCTATTACCATTCCGGCTGGAGTTGGCGCGCCCGTGCGCGCAAATTGTTCGATTTTGCCTCTTTGAGTTATTGACGTAGCGCAATCCAGCATAAACTCAAAAGGATCATCCGTCGGTATACCAAAAGTCAGAGGATTGGTTCCAAGCATATTTTCAACACCGAAAGTTGGGGCTATTGATGGACGCGCATTAGTTCCCGTGATGCCTATACATCCATTTTTAACAGCCATGCTCGCGTAATACCCCGCTATGCCATAGTGAGTGGAGTTTCTTGCTGCCACCATTCCAAGCCCGAATTTTTTAGCCTTGTCTATTGCCATTTGCATACACCGTTTAGCGATAACCTGACCCATACCATCATGCCCGTCAACAACCGCTGTCGCTGCGTGGTCCTTTACTACTTCAAAGTCCGTCACAGGGGTTTGTATCTTAGCCTTTATACGGTCTATATATATGGGTTTCAGGCGGTTTACACCGTGGGACTCTATCCCTCTTCGGTCGGATTCCAACACGACATCCGCGCATATAACGGCATCCTCAGGCGGAACTCCATACCCGCAAAATACGTCAAATACAAATTTTTCTATAAAATCCCATGATACTGTTGAATACATGAATAAAACCCCTCCCTAGGTATGAGTTACGAGTTACACCAATTGTGAATTGTGAATGTGCTTGGTATCAGTCAAAAAGTTTCTTGAATCTATCAAAAAGGCCCTCTTCCGGCGCGCCGACACTGACTTTCATTTCGTTGGCAAGTTCGCTTATGAGCTGCCTTTCCTTTTCGGATAATTTTTGAGGGATATCAATGAAAACGTGTAAATACAAATCTCCTCTGCCCCTCGCTCCACGAAGCCGCGTTATGCCGAGATCCTTTATTTTAAACTTACTGCCGTGAGTCGTTCCGGGCGGTATACTAAGTCTTTCCATTCCGTCAATAAGCGTTCCAACTTCAACGACCGCTCCTAGAACTGCCTGCGGGTATGTTATGTAAAGACGACGATGCAGATCTCCTCCATCCCTTTCAAATACTTTGTCCGGTTTAACTTTTATCACTAAGAAGAGGTCTCCTTTAGCCCCTCCGTTAGTTCCTTCGTCTCCCTCTCCCGATATTCGCAGCCTTGTCCCGGTTTCAACTCCTGCCGGCACCTTAACTTCGACCTTGTGATTTTTACGTCTCTGCCCTCTGCCGATACACTCCGAACATTTTTCATTGATGGTTTTTCCTTTGCCGCCACATGCGGGACATGGACCTATTGACACAAACTCGCCGAATACCGTTCGTTGCCGGCTTTCAACTTGCCCGTGCCCGTGACATGTTTTGCATATTTCAGGAGATGTTCCGGGTTTAGCTCCGGTTCCGCCGCATGTGTTACAAACCTCCCAGCGCGGAATTTCAACGGTTTTCAGAATACCCTGCGCAGCTTCGATGAGCGTTACTTCAAGAGGCATTTCAACGCTTCCGCCTCGCTGAGGGGCGTTCGGATCATGTCTCTGATGTCTTCCGAACCCCATTCCTCCACCGAATACCTGACTGAACAGGTCTCCGAAAAGGTCTCCTATATTTGCCCCGCCGAAGCCTCCCAAGGGGTCTCCGTCAGCGGAGCCGAATTGGTCATATCTTGCGCGCTTATCCGGGTCGCTCAACACTTCGTAAGCAGCATTGATTTTTTTAAAAGTAGTCTCTGCTTCTTCTTTTCCTTTATTGTTATCAGGATGATACTTTATCGCAAGTTTTCGGTAAGCTTTTTTGATATCGGCCTGAGAAGAGTCTCTGGAAACGCCAAGAATTTGATATAAATCTTCCACTTTACTACCTCACTTCTTCTTTGAAAATACAATCAATAAACGCCTCATTTGACAAACAAAATATATACTCCGTCAGGGAAACCGGTTGAAGCGCTTTTGAAACGGCGGACTTGTCAAAAGGCAGCCCCCTGAGCAAAAGTGTAACATCGTTTAAATCTTTTTCACCGAAAAAGTCTCCGTACACCACGATTTCTTTTATTATTCCGGCTTTAACATGAACGCCGATATCAAGAAGCCCCAGGCTGTATTTCAATGTATACCGGTAATTGAATTCAGGGGATTTTCCATAAGTCCATTCCCTGGTGGAATATTTATTTTCCGCCAGCGTTTCTATTTGCTTCCGGTCATGTTCACTCAGTTCATATACATAGGCGCCCGAAAACCTAGAAAGGATTTCCTTTATGATAATCAACGAGAAGTCATCAATGGTTATCGGTACAGGTAAATGCGGCAAGATATTGGTAATTCTGCTTTTTACAGACTTTACGCTTTTGTCTTCAAATTTTCCGGGGGCGGCGTTCAGGGATTTGGAAACCTGCTCAAGGTCTGAGGAAAAAAGCAATGTCCCGTGAATCAGAACTCTGTCTTTTGACCGGAATTGCGCGTTTCCGGAAAATTTTTTCCCTTCTATCGTCAAATCGTTTCTGCCGGAAAAGACCGCAGGGACTCCCAAGTCATTTAAAACCTTCAGGACGGGCTCCGTAAACTCACGGAATATTTCATTTATTCCCTTCTTGCCGCTCTTTGTAATAAAGCCATAATTCAGATTACCAAGGTCGTGGTATACGGCTCCGCCGCCTGAATTTCTGCGAACCACGTCTATATGGTTGTTTCGCGCATAGCCCTGATTGATTTCAGCGTATGCGTTTTGATGTTTTCCTATTATGACGCAGGGCTTATTTATGTAGAGATAGAAAATATCCCCAGCAAAGCTTTCCAAATAATACTCTTCGCTGGCAATATTCAGGTAACATTCGTCAAAAGGGCTGATAATGCATTTCATAAGGTTTTCCTTTTCATATAAAACGGGGCAGCAACAAAAGCTGTACAATATTTCCCATCCGAATTAATATGTTGTGGCAAAGCCGCAGATAATAACAGCAACGGGCGGCAGATTGCCGCCCCTACAATCTTCTTTTTGGGGCTGTGTGGACAGCCATGCCAAAAAGATCTTCCACCGCTTCCGATATCCCTTCCACATAGGTGGGATGCGGTCTGACTGTGGACGCGAGCTCACAAGCGGTTAGTCTGTTTGCTATAGCGCATGTAAGTTCGCTTATTATATCAGTCGCCCTGGCGCACATCAGGTGAGCGCCGAGAATGACATCTGTTTTTGCGTCAAAAACAAGCTTTATAAACCCGCGCTCCTCGTTCGAGATTATTGATTTACTGTTAGCCCCCATAAGGAACTTGCTGGTTTTTACCTCAATACCTTTTTCCATGGCTTCGCTCTCCATGAGTCCGGCTGTAGCTATTTCTGGGCTTGTGTAAACGCATGACGGGATCGCTGACAAATTCATGGGCGGTTCCTCGCCGGCAATATGGCTGACCGCGTTAAGCCCCTGAGCCGAAGCCGCGTGGGCCAGTTGGGCGCTGTTTTTAGCGCAGTCCCCGATTGCGTAGATATTGGGGATATTTGTCTGCATGTTATCATTGACCACTATAAATCTATCTTCCATTTCCAAGTCCACGCCGTCCATAAATAGACCCTCTGTCATTGGTTGCCTTCCCACACACCAAAGCACTCCGTCACAGGTAATTACTCGGATTTCATCATTTTGGGCAACTTTACATGAAAGCGCTCCGTTTTCTTCCTTAATCTCCTGTATTCTGGCGGGTGTGATAATATTGACGCCGCGCTTTTTAAAAAGCGTCATGATATTTCTTGAGATTTCATTATCAAGGCGGCGAAGAAGGTTTTCCCTGGAGCCCACAATGGTAACCTCACATCCGAGGTCGCTGTAAATTGAAGAGAATTCTACTCCGATCACTCCGCCGCCTGAAACAAGTATTCGCTTGTAAAGCGTGGCGTCAGCGGATAAAGCATCGTCGCTTGTGATGATGTTGTCGATGCCTTGCATAGGTTTAGGCGGAAGCTTAGGCTCAGAGCCGGCCGCTATTATGATGTATTTAGCGCCAATTTCTT
>Ga0099364_10013436_pt1 | contig 10984 bp, 7 predicted proteins | sample TergutTh196P3_FD_73070 | JGI IMG/M metagenome (GOLD analysis project Ga0099364, IMG submission 73070) | Microcerotermes parvus P3 segment gut microbial communities from Pointe-Noire, Republic of the Congo - Th196 P3 | ecosystem: Host-associated > Arthropoda: Insects > Digestive system > Gut ... | reverse complement strand
TTACATATGCATTTTGAGGAGTGATTATCTGACCGCGGTTCCCAAGCCTTGCTTCCTGCTGCCGTACCTCTCTTTCAATATCAAAAATAATTCTTCCATTGCGATCTTCAACTGTACGAATTGCCATAGGAGTTACAACACGCCCCTGATTTCCGAAAATTGCAAACGCCCTTGCCATCTGCATTGGCGATACAGAAGTAATTCCAAGTCCAAGAGGATAAACCCGCGGAAAAAGACGGCGGATTGTAGCTTCGTTTGTTATGCCTAAAAGCGCGGCAGATCGATCTATTGCAGCATCAAAACCGATGCCTTCCAATATCTGAAGCGATGGAATATTCAATGAAAGGGCTAAAACATTGTAAAGCAATACAGGTCCTCTCCATAACCCTCCGTAATTTTCCGGAATATATGGAGTATTGTCAGAATTGTAAAACACCATCGGCATGTCGTATATTCTCGTCGCTGCTGTGTATCTACGGGTGTCAATTGCTGCAGAATAATAGAACGGCTTAAAGGCGGATCCCGCCATCAGCGAACCTTGAGTGGCGCGGTTAAATTGATTTGACTCATCATATTTCGAACCGCCGACAAGCGCGGTGATATACCCGGTTTCATTTTCTATAGCGATAAGCGCGCCTTCTACAACATTTTGTTCTGTGGTTTCTCTTAACATTGAATAACTATGGCTTGTGATATCCCTGAGTTCTGGAATGCCAAAAGCAAGCGCCATCATATCTACAATTGGGTTTATCGTTGATGTATAACGGGAAACAGCTCTTGCTTCATTTTGCCCCGCAGATGCATTACGGATATCTGTTAGATCAAAAACAAGAGTCAGCATATCTACAATCGGGCGAAAAATACGTTCTGCCTGAACATTGCTTCTTCTGCTAGAAGCTAGAAATTCGGCATTACCTCTGACAAGCCCCTCCGCAACGATCCTTTCTGCAGCCGCTTGATGCTCAAGATTTAAAGTTGTATGTACAATGTAGCCGTCACGGTAATAATCCATTGAACCGTACATCAATGAATCAAGTTCACGGCGTACATGTTCGCTGAACCACGGCGCTCTGTCCTCTCTTGTTAAATATGCCGAAAGAGACGGTCTTGTCCAGTCAAAATTATTCCAGAATTCAAAAAACGATTCATCAGCTTCTTCCCTGCTGATATAGCCAAATTCAATCATTCGCTCAAGTACAAAATGCTGGCGATCCATTGCAAGAGCCGGATTTCTGATAGGATCAAAACGACTTGGTCCTGAAAGCAATACAGCCAAAACAGCGGCTTCGGCGACAGTTACTTCCCTTGCGCTATGATCGAAAAAATACTGGCTTGCAGTTTCAACCCCGTAAGTACCCGGACCCATCGGCATATAGTTAAGGTAGATTTCCAAGATTTCGTTCTTTGTGTAGCGCCGCTCCATCTGTAATGACCACCAAAGTTCCCGGATCTTCCTTGCAATTGTACGTTCACTTCGACCTGCATATAAAGTGCCTGCCACCTGCTGTGTAAATGTAGAACCCCCGCCCCAATTTCTACCGGTTACATATCCAATCGCAGCCCGGATAATAGCTCTAAGACTAAACCCGCGGTGGTTGTAAAAATCCGGATCTTCGCGTGCAAGAACCGCATGAATTAAATGCCTTGGAAGTTCGCTAAGAGAGACAAGCTCGCGCTTTTCATCGGAGGCAAATTCTGTAATTAAATTTCCGTTTATATCCAGCAGTCTGGTTGGAAGCGCGGGAACAATTTCAGTAAAATTTTCCTGATTTCTAATATTCGCAGTCATTGCAAGGGATAACCCAAGACCTGCGCCTATTACAGCAATAATCAATATTGTGAGAACTGCCAATAATTTAACAATCAGGGAAGCAAAAAATCCGCCTCTTCTACCCATATACACAGCCTATAAAAACAACGGTTTTCAGTCAAGGGAGTCTGGGGGTATCAATCGGCCGCCTCAATTTTTTCAATTCAAAAAGAATCAAGGTTCCTGTTAGAAGTGTAGCAAAACCATCTGCAACAGGAGTTGCTGCAACAACACCCCAAAGACCCCATATTCTGCCGAAAATAAGTATGCAGGGGATAAGGGCAAGACACTGCCTTAACATTGAAAGAAAAATCGAAATTTTTGGGCGGCCTGTTACAACAAAAAGATTTGTAGACACAATTTGAAAACCCGCAAAAGGTAAAAGAAGCATGGAAATTCTCATCGCTCTTGGCGCAAATTGCATCAAAGCTTCACTGCCCTGAGATGCAAAAAGCCATACAAGCTGGGTTGGAAAGATCTGAACTACAGTAAAACCAACGACGCATATAGAAGTTGCTGCAGCTATCGCGCCAAGATATGCACGTAATACCCGCTTGAAATTCTGCGCTCCGTAATTGTAGCCAAGTATCGGCTGCGCTCCCTGATTAATTCCAAATACAGGCATCAAAATCAACATCAAAATTGAACCATTTATGTTCATCCCTGAAAGAGCGATGTCGCCGCCGTTTGCAACTCCCAGCGCGTCTGCTCCGTACCAGCCCATGCTCATATTATTTATAAGCTGCACAGTAGACATTAAAAACTGAAGGAGAAACTGAGCCGAGCCAAATGCGAGAATTTGTTTAATTATTGCTGGCTCAGGTTTAAAAATACGAAAGTTGAGCTTCACAACAGCTTTTTTACTCATGACAAAACTAAATATATAAATAAATGAAACAAACTGAGATATAATAGTCGCCCATGCCGCGCCTTGTACTCCCCAATGGAAAATAATTATAAAAAGATAATCTAGAAAAATATTAAGACCCGCTCCAAGAATCATCCCAATCATGGTAATATTGGGAAACCCCTGAGCTCTTGTACAGTGAGAGAGACCGAAACTAAGTACAAAAAAGACAAGACCATAAAGAATTATGCGGAAATATTCTTTGGAATAAACAATCGCTTCACTTCCTTCCGCAGCGCCCATAAGCGAAAGAATTTGATCAAGGAATACGAGCCCAAAAGTCATCAGTAAAAGACCTATGGCAATTAACAAAAAGAAACAATGATCCAAGGCGTTTTCCGCTTCTCGTTTCCTTCCCTGACCAAGCCGCATCGAGATCATATTTGCAGCGCCAATGCCGAAAAGCATTGCAAACGCCATTCCAATTGTCATAAGCGGCATCACAAGAGAAAGACCGCCAAGGGCAATTTCACCTACCGCTTGCCCTATAAAAATACGATCAACCATATTGTAAAGAGCGCTGCAAACCATCCCCGTAATTGCAGGAATTGAAAATCGTAAAAGTAATTTACTTATTGGTTCTGTCCCAAGCCTTTCAGCCGCATCTCTATTCTGCATAAAACCCCCTTATTTTCTGCCAATAAAATTATTGACAGACACTACTTAACCATTGCCGCCCAGATGCGTAACTCCTGTGCAGCCCAGTGAATAATTAACAAACGAAGGCAATCATGAACAGAAAGATTATCGTCAACAACTGCTTCTGAAAAAAAAGTTTTTATAAGAATTGAACCTCTGGAATATTCACCGGGCAGCTCCAAAATCCATGCAGAAAATTCATCTCCTTTGCCGCTTTTTACATAAACGCTTACTACATTATGAAAATTTTTAGCACAAGAATCAATAACAGTAAACTTATCTTTAGGTATTTTCTTTTTATTAATAGTTGTCTTTACGAATTCATAGGCAGCTTCTGTTTCGTCCATCGCAAGAGTAGCCGCAAGAGAATTATTTTTGGCATATCGAATGAATAACTTATAAAACTTTTTCTGTGTATCAAGAATAGAGGAAATTGCAAGAATAACTTCATCCCTTAAATAAGGAGGCTGATCTTTGCCATGCAGAATATCAAGTAATGCAGGAATTGACTCTGCATTGTGAAATAATCCAAGAGCTTCTGCGCCTGTAATTTTTAACCTTGGGTTTTGAGAATCAAGAATGATATGTTCTATTTCGGTGCGGAAAGATTCGTCTTTCAATTTTGCAAGAGCAATCATCGCTTCTCCGGCAAGCATATAATCCTGTGAAAACACAAGTTCTCTAAGCGTTGGAATTGCGGAAGTACAGTTCTTATTTCCTAAAATACGCGCAGAAATATAAGCTGTTGTAAAAGGATTATTAACTGCATCCTCGATTAAAGCTTTTTCCGCTTCCTTGTTTAATTTTTGCACTTTTTCAAGCGCCCTGATTGCTTCCTGCCGTGTTGCAAGTTTCGGCGACCGTGCGCGTTCAAGCAATCCGTCGGTTGCAAGATTAGACGGAGCTGCGTGTAATGCACCAAGAAGAATTTCTTCTTCTTTTGAATCCTGTGCTTTATTTAATTTATCAAGAAGGCTGATTGCACGAAGATCTCTTACAGAAAAAATTACTTCAAGCGCGCCGGAAAGCGGAAGCGAACCAAGCGACTTCATTTTTTTCTGAAGGCTTAATGCAATTACAACAAAAACAATTAAAATGATAAAAAGTATTCTAAAAGATAATAAAGGAGAAAACCCAAGCAAAAGAAAAAAGTCAACAAGAAGCCCGGATAAAAATGAACCTCCGGCTCCTGCTGCACCAAAAACAAAAAAATAAAGCATACTCATGTCGAGTATTTTTTCCTGAGGAACAAGCGCAAGAAAATAGGTCTGCGCAATTCCTTCAGAACCAAGGAAACCAAAATGCATCATAAAAAATAAAAACACCATAAAAAGAATTGTCCCGGTTACATTTTCTACAGCAGATGCAGGAAAAAAAATAACAGGAACCAGACTTATAAGACCGATGATAACGCAGACAAGAAAAAGCGGCTTTGCGCCAAGCCGGTCAACAAGAAATTTAACGCTCATCCCTGCCATCAAAAAGCCAAGACTGCCAAAGACAGAGTAAAGTGAAATTAATCCGTCATTATGCTGAAATACCTCGCGTGCATAAACAACGATAAAAGTCCTTGCAACGCCCGAAACAAGAATAACAAAAAAAAGAATAATTAAAAAATACCGAAGATCGTTTTGCGCAAAAGCTTCTTTAAAAATGTCTCTAAGCTTTACTCCTTGCTTCTCTTCTTCTCTTTGCGGCTCTGGAATTTTTTTAATTACAATTCCGCTTATAACCCCGGAAATAACCCCAAGCCCAAGTAAAATGGAAAAAATAAAAATAGGAGGTTCCATTCCAAGCACCATAGCTACGATAAAACTTCCGAACATTCCAATAGCGCTGTTTACAATTTGAATCTGCGTTACATAACTGCCCCTGTCAGGACCTGACGCCATAAGGCTTAAAACAGGATTATTGCCTATCATCCCAATTCCACGGATAAGATGAAAAGAAAGCAGCCCGAGCATAAGTAAAAACAATGCAGTGTTTCTGTGACCTGCATAATCAAGAAAGGGGGCCGCTATAGCAAAAATCATACAAAGCGATCTGCCAATCCATGTAAAACTAAAAATACTGATAATAGAAAAACGCCTTGCAAGCATTTTCCCAACAGGAAGAAAAAATAAAGCGCTGTAAAAAGTCGCACTCATAAGCCCGATATATGTGGGGGAAGCCCCAAGCCGGAGAGCAAAAAGCGTTATAATAATCCCTACCAATAAATTCCAAGAAATAGCGTTAAAAACATTAAAATAATTATATACTTCCCGCGCCTTACTCAGGCGATAGGGTGAAAGCGGCGCTGCCATATAATCAGACTTTATCAATCTATGATTTAAAATACAAGTATATCATTCGGGGTATATTAAAAAATAATAGCGAAAAGTAAAATTTATGTAGACAATAATACCTTCTGGAAGTAAACTAAAAACTGGCAATATTTATTGTAAATAAAGATAAGTTTGCGGTATATTTGTCATATTAAGGTAAATAATTTTAAATAAAAAAGGAGAATTTTATGGGATTAATAAAAGCGGCAATTGGAGCAGTCGGCGGTGTTTTAGCAGACCAATGGCTTGAGTTTTTTGTCTGTGAAAGCCTTGAAGCGGATGTGCTTGCTGCAAAGGGTCAAAAACGAACCAGCAAAAGAAGCAGCAACACGAAGGGAGAAGATAACATAATCTCCAATGGTTCAGGCGTTGTTGTAAATAAAGGACAAGCGGCGGTTATCATAGATGACGGTCGTATTGCAGAATTCTGCGCAGAAGAAGGGCGGTACACCTATGATAAATCATCCGAAACCAGCTTTTTCCACGGCAGTCTCGATAAAAGTATCGTAGGAGCCTTTAAAAACATCGCTGATCGCTTTAAATACGGCGGAAGTCCCGGAAAGGACCAGCGTATTTATTACTTCAACACAAAAGAAATAATGTCGAATAAGTACGGCACTCCAAATCCCGTCCCATTCCTTGTGCATGATCCCAACATAAACCTGCGCCTCACAATCAGCTTGAGGGCAAATGGCGAATACTCCTACCGCATGACAAATCCAATTTTGTTTTATGCAAATGTCTGCGGAAATGTAGAAGAAAACTATACCCGGGATAAAATCGACAGCCAGTTGAAAAGCGAAATAATCACAGTTCTTGGTCCTTCGCTCGGTAAACTTGGACTTGGCGAATATCATGAAATTACTTTCCATACTGCAAAACTTGCAGAAATTCTAAACGAAGCGCTTAGCGAAAAATGGAAGGAACACCGCGGATTAGAAATTGTTAACTTTGGAATTACCTGTACCGCTTCCCCCGAAGATGAAGAACGCATAAAACAGCTTCAAACTGCCGCGGTCATGCGTGATCCGACAATGGCGGCAGCTTCACTTGTAAGCGCCCAAAGCGATGCAATGCGCACTGCTGCAGGAAATACTGCAGGCGCAATGACCGGATTTATGGGCATGGGAATGGCGACTCAAGCCGGCGGAATGAACCCGCAGGCATTGTTCCAGATGGGAGCGCAGCAAGCTCCGCCGGCTCCTGCCGCTCCGGCTCCCGCTGCTCCTGCGGCACCAGCTGCCGCCGCCGGCTGGGCATGCTCCTGCGGACACGCAGGAAACACCGGAAAATTCTGCGCTGAATGTGGGAAGGTCAACGAAGCACCTGCAACATGGGCATGCTCATCCTGCGGACACGCGGGAAACAAAGGCAAGTTTTGCGCCGAATGCGGAAAGCCGAACGAACCTGCAACATGGGATTGTACCTGCGGACATAAAGAAAACAAGGGCAAGTTCTGTGCTGAATGCGGAGCATCACGAGGTTAATGATGATAAAGGAATATAAGTGTCCTAATTGCGGTGGGGCTGTTAAGTTTGACAGTTCTAGCCAGAAAATGAAGTGTCCGTTTTGCGATACGGAGTTTGAAATTGATGCCCTTGAAGAATTCCAAAAGGAAGTTACAACCACAAAAGGCGACAATTATTCATGGGATGCAGAAAGTGAAGCAAACGAATGGGAAGCAGGAGAACTTGATTGTCTTACGACAGGCTCCTGCCCTTCCTGCGGAGCAGAGTTAATGGGGGATCAAAACACCGCTGCTATGGTTTGTCCAAACTGCGGAAACTCTCAGATTGTAAAGCAGCGGCTTGCAGGAATGTTAAAACCAAATTTTGTAATTCCCTTTAAACTGGAAAAAAAATCCGCAACCGAAGCTTTAAAAAATTTCTACCTAAAGAAGCGGCTCCTTCCTAATTTTTTCAAGCAGGAAAATCATGTTAACAGCATTCAGGGAGTTTACCTTCCCTTCTGGCTTTTTGATGCAAATGCAAATGCGCATATTTGTTACAAGGCGACAAAATTAAAGGTATGGAGCGATGCAAATTACACTTACACAAAAACCGATCACTATTCAATTATAAGAGACGGCGGCATGGCTTTTGAAAAAATCCCTGTGGATGGTTCAGAAAAAATGGACGATGCCTACATGGACTCTATTGAACCCTTTGACTATGCACAGATAAAAGATTTTGAAACTGCGTTTCTCTCGGGTTATATTGCAGAAAAGTACGATGTGGATGCCGAAAAAAGCAAAGAAAGAGCAAACAATAGAATTAAAAAAACCATGGAAAATGAATTCGCAAGAACGGTCTCTGGTTATTCTTCGGTAAGTGTAGAAAGCTCGCAAGTAAACGTTGACAACGGGCATGTTAACTATGCCCTGTTTCCGGTATGGATTTTAAATACCAAGTACAAAAAAGAAAACTACCAATTTCTTATGAACGGTCAATCCGGTCTTCTTGCAGGAAGGCTGCCCATTGATTCCGGAAAAGTCTGGAAGTACAGGCTCACGATTGCAGGCGCTATTGGTATAATCGCAACGCTTTTAACTCAAGTCTTACGGATATTTTTGTAGAAAGAAAAGAGGTTAACATGAAGATTAAAATTTTTTGGGTATTTATTATTATTTTATTTATTTCTATTCCTGTATTTGCAAGAGATAGAGTTGTCGATAATGCAGGTCTTTTATCTGCACAGGAAAAACAATATCTAACAGAAATTGCAGATAACATTGCGTCTGAATATAATTTTGATGTTGTAATTGTAACAGAAAGAAACATAGGCGATGCATCTCCCGAAAATTTTGCAGATGACTTTTTTGATTATAACGGGTACGGTCTTGGCGGAGATCGTGATGGTATTCTATTTCTGCAGGTTATAGAAAGCCGTGATTTTTCCTTCAGTACATCAGGCAGGGGTATAAGACTGATTAACAATGCCGCTTTTGACAAGCTTGAAGCCGATACAGTAAAGCACCTTCGTGCAAATAATCCTTTCGAAGCCTACAACGCTTTTTTACAAAACTGCGAAAATTTCTTAATTCTCGAAGCAAATGGAAGACGTTACAATGTTATTCACAGATGGAATATTGCTATACTCGCCGTCGCTTGGTTTTTAGCTTTTGTAATAGGTTTCCTCGTTGTTAGTGCATGGAAAAAAGAAATGAACACCGCCCTTAACAAAACCCAAGCTGATGCCTATGTTGTTCCTAACAGTCTGAATATTAACGTAAAAAGAGATAACTTCCTTTACAGTACAGTAACAAAAATCAGGCGGCAAACCCAGACAAGTTCAAGCGGCGGCGGAGGCTTACGAACAAGTTCTTCAGGAAGAAGCCACGGCGGCAGAAGCGGAAAGTATTAAACAGACTGCTTTTTCATTATTACTTCCCACTGCGTTACCAACATTCCGGTGAGCATAATGAAAAAACCAAGCGCTGTCCACACACCAAGTTTTTCTGAAAGCAGCAACACACCGCCCAATGCTGCAAAACTTCCTTCAAAGCACATAATGATTGTAGCATGAGCCGGCGGCGCATCCCGCTGCGCTACAACCTGTAAAGTGTAGGCAATTCCTACAGAGCCAAGCCCTCCGTAAAGCAGCGGGATGAGCGCTTCAACAGGAAAAGAAATAACCCCGGATGAAACCCCGTAAACAAGTGCAGGAAACGGCGTCCATTCAAAAAGACCTGCACTTAAAAGCGAAGGATCGATTCTTTCAACTATCGCGCCAATATACGGCTCTGCAAGAAATGCACCTAACATTGACAAGATACCGCACACTGCAAACTGCCCTGAGGAAAGTTCTACAGGGTCAAGATGAGAACCGCGCGCCGTTGACGCGGCGTTCTTTATACCAGTATTCATCAGCCTGTCAATCGTAAGAATATGCGCCGCCCAAAAGAACGTACTGATAAAGATTAATACATCACCCGGATTTATTGAACCTTGAGTTCCTGCAACACTAATAAAGTACAAACCTATAAGTGTAAGAACAGATCCAATCCATGTGGCAATGCCTGTTTTTCTTCCAAGAAAAATTCCAAAGATTGGAGTAAAAACAACATAAAGCCCTGTAATAAAACCCGCGTTTCCTGCAGTTGTAAAAATTATTCCAAATTGCTGAATTGCCACAGCAAAAAAGAGAATTCCCCCTGCAGCAAGAGCAGGCAGAAAAAGCCGGCGAGGCGAAATATTTCGCTTAACGGCGGATCTCCGCCTAATCAAAATATAGGGAAAAAGAAAAAAACTCCCAAGAATAAAACGAATTCCGTTAAATGCAAGCGGTCCGATATGTTCCATTCCGGAACGCTGTGCGACAAAACCAAAACCCCAAATAGCTGCGGTAAGGAGCAGCAAAATGTCCGCCCGCAGCGCTTTCTTATCCATCGCAGTTTACACATTAACGCAAGTTAAGCGTCATCCTTTTAAGGAATTAATTTTCTTCCCGGATCAAGGCTTCTACGAAACCTGCTGAAAGTATTCTCTCAGCAGTTGATTGTACATCAGTTCCACGTACGCCTGCAACTACCACGCGGTAATATTCAACACTTTGGCTGTCTGTAAATCTTTCATAAGCTGGGTCAAGCCCCGCATTCTGCAGTTTTTCAAAGGCTTCGACTGCATTTCTTGCAATCCTATAAGAACCAATCTGCAGACGGTAATTTTTATCCGGCATTATGTTGATTTGCGGTATCAGCCTTATTTGTGCAGACGGTGCAGCAACAACAGGCTGAATAACAGGCTGCATTTCAATTATTGGTATGGAAGACTGTGCAATAGAAGCTTCGGGCTGAACAACCGGAGCGGTAACAGGCTGAACAACCTGAGTAATTGTATGTGTTTCCGTTGCAGGCGCTGTAATGGCAAGCCGCTCTACACTAACAACTGTAACTGGCGCAGTCCCTGTTATGATCATATCAAGCTGTTCTGCGGCGGCTCTTGACACATCGATTATCCTTGCAGGAACAAACGGTCCTCGATCATTTATCCTGACCGTTACACTTCTATTGTTATGAAGATTGGTAACAACCACAACAGTACCAAAAGGCAGGTACGGATGCGCCGCGGTTAACTGCGAAGAATCGAAAATTTCCCCCGATGCTGTCGGGCGGCCTTCATATTCCCTGCCGTACCAAGAAGCAATTCCTTCCTGCTGGAAAATTTCAAGCGTCTGAGCCTGTATAAAAACAAACGCAGTCACAAATAGAATAATTAAAACAAAAAATCTTTTACTCATACCATGAATATCGGCAGAAAAAAAGACAAAAAAAAGACCTGCGTAGACACAGGGAAAACTTTTTTA
>Ga0099364_10013435_pt1 | contig 10985 bp, 8 predicted proteins | sample TergutTh196P3_FD_73070 | JGI IMG/M metagenome (GOLD analysis project Ga0099364, IMG submission 73070) | Microcerotermes parvus P3 segment gut microbial communities from Pointe-Noire, Republic of the Congo - Th196 P3 | ecosystem: Host-associated > Arthropoda: Insects > Digestive system > Gut ... | reverse complement strand
CACGTTCAATGCCGTCGGGGTCGCCCTCGACAAATATCCTGTCCCTGTCAAAACTCGCGTTGATCGCAATGCCTTTAACTTCAACAGGCTGCATAAGGTTTATCACGCACTTCCTCGCAGCCTCCACAATGTCGAATTGCGAAAAACTTAGTTGAAAATTGCCTGACTCTATTCTTGCCATATCTAACAAGTTGTTAACAAGCCTGTTTAGCCGGTCTGTTTCGTCCTTAACTATTCTGAGGTACTTTTCCTGTGACTCGCTTGGAATGGTTCCATCCAAAATCCCCTCAATAAACCCCCTAATCGACGTCATAGGGGTCCTCAATTCATGGGAAACGTTTGCAATGAAGTCCCTTCGCATCGTTTCAAGGTTCTCTAGGTCTGATACCATATGATTAAACGTTTTGGCAAGCTCGCCGATCTCGTCATTTGAATTGATAGCTATCCGTTCGCTGAAGTTGCCTGCGGCGATCATTTTTGCCGCTTCGTTAATCCTTCTGATAGGTGACGTGAGCTTGCTTGAGAATATAAAGCCAATTACAATCGAAATCAAACTTGATATTATTAGGGCCCTAAGCACAATTGTAAGAACGTCCAACCGGGCTTCCCTTATCGAGGGCAATGGGGTATGGATGGACACTGCATACTGTTCGTTCCTCGGCGACATGGTATACTTTTTTTGGTATGTGTACCATGGGGAGTCGGTGTTTCTGAAAAGCCCATAAAAGTCGCCAATCTCTTTGTGCGGGGTGTTGTTGATATCCGAAAAAACCCGCTCATATTGGCGCGCATCTGTTAGAAAGTTTTCCCCGTCCCTTTCGACCAGGTGGGTGACTACGTCTTCGAGTACTCTGTTTAGGGGCGGCGATGAACTGCCGTACATAATTCTTCCGTCTGGGCTGACAAGCATTATTATTGAGTTGTTGTAGTTGCACCCCCACTCAAAAACCCTTACCAGCGGGACGGGGTCGTCTGCAAAAGAGCGGCCCTGGTACATGTTAATGACCATGCTTATGATGTCCGAAGTCCGCTCCAGCTCGGTTTCTTTGTCTTTTGTAACAAAATCCCCAATAAAGAAAAACAGCATCGACGCAGAGACAGCGAACACAATAATGATAATCGCAATTAGCATTGTCAGTTGTTTGCTAAATATGGTCTTGAACATAAAATGGGCCCTTCAGGTATATCAAAACTATATTCGCTTACTTTGCTTTACTTTGCTTTACTTTGCTTTACTTTGCTTTACTTTGCTTTACTTTGCTTTACTTTGCTCTACTTTGCTTTACTTTGCTTTACTTTGCTTTACTTTGCTTTACTTTGCTTTACTGCTTTGTATTACATTGCGTTGCGTTACTTTACCTCAAACTTGTAGCCAACGCCCCAAACGGTTTTCAACTGCCATACTTGGTTTGGAATATCTATTTTTTCCCGCAACCTTTTGACATGCACATCAACAGTCCGTGAATCCCCAAAAAAGTCGAAGTCCCATACATGCTCCAAAAGCTGTTCGCGGGTGAAAACCCTGTTCGGGTTTGTAGCAAGGAAATACAGCAATTCGAGTTCTTTTGGCGGCAATTGCAGTTCGACACTGTTGAGCTTGACAGTATAGTTTGTCTTGTTAATCACAAGGTTCGGGAACACGACTTCCTCGCTGGATGCGTCCTTTTGCTCGTAGCGCCGTAAAACGGCTTTTATCCGGGCTACAAGCTCTTTGGGGTCAAAAGGCTTAACCATATAGTCGTCAGCCCCTAGTTCTAGGCCCAAAACCTTGTCGAAGGTTTCGCCTTTTGCGGTAAGCATAATAATTGGAATATTTGATTTCTGCCTTATTTCCCGGCAAACCTGCCAACCATCCGCGCCGGGAAGCATTATGTCAAGTATAACCAAGTTAGGGGCAAAAGAAGAAAACTCCTCTATCGCTTTGTCTCCCCTGGAAATAGTTTTTACTTCATACCCATCTTTTTCAAGATAAAGCCTAATCAATTCGCAAATATTGACATCGTCGTCGACTGCAAGAATTCTCATTTTACTAGCCATCATCAATCAAGTTCCTCCTATAGGGACGGAAACCAAACCATTACACAAAACCACTGCCTTAGCCGCTTGTAAAAACACCTTGCAAAGCAAAACAAAGCAAAACAAAGCAAAACAAAACAAAGCAAAACAAAGCGAGTACGGCAAATCGGAGCGAAGCGGAACGAAGCAGAACGAAACGAAAGCAGTTGAAAGGAAAGCGAATATTATGCGCTTAATAGTCGATCTCGTCCACTTTAATGTAGTTATAGTTATTGCCGTCAAAAGTAAGTTTTACAAAATCACAACTGGGAAACTCGCTGGTATGCGATTTTGTATCTAAGAAAATGCTAGCTTCCTTTATTGCATCGGTGCCTATTCTGCTAAAAATATCTTTTTGCATAAAAGATATTATTGACGTTATGTTTTCCTTTATGGGCGTAGAAGAATCGACTTCAATGACAATTGTAAGCACGTTTTTATCCTTTGGCTCAATTAACCTGACGTTCATTGAACCCGGTTCGTCCGTATTACCTGTGAGAAACAGCAAGTCAACGCTAAATGCTACTTTTGGCATAAACACCTCCATCAATGTTAACAACAGAAGAATACAACTACCATATTCTTACGACAACATTATACACGTTTTTAATCATTTTGACATAATGATTTTTATATTTTTTCTAAATGTTTTCCAGATGTGCTCCAATTCTTTTTTTAGGTCGGCAAAGGTGTTGTTGTTGGAGATAAGCCTGTCTGCTATTCTTTTGTATTCTTCATCCGATGGTTGGGAGTTCATTCTGGCTTCTGCCTCATACTTGCTGATCCCGTCTCTCTTTATTATCCTCTCAAGGCGTTTGCCGTGGCTGGCGGTTATAACCCAGACCTCGTCCGACAAATCTAAAAAGCCGCGCTCCACAGGAATGGGCGCGTCAATTACAATGATCTGGCTGGGTGCGGCATTGGTAGGATCGTCAACCATTTTTATTTGGCTGGGTGCGGCATTGGCAATATCGTCAACCATTTTAAAAACCTTGTCGGAAACGAACTTATGGGAAATTCGGTTCAGTGTTTTTAGGAATTCTTTGTCCTTGAACGCAATGCTTGCTACTTTTTTTCTGGCAAATTTGCCGTCATCGCCTATTACTACGCTTCCGAGTTCCCGCTCCAGGGCTTCAAGCGTGCTTGGCTCGTCTAATGTCTCCCGCGCCACCGCGTCGGCGTCTATCAAAACCGCGCCAAACCCCGCCAGAATTCGCGCTGCTTCGCTCTTGCCGCTGCCGATGCCACCCGTGAGCCCGATGACAGAGCAATTGCTCATGACTTTAAGTCCTTCCAGTTATCGCCATAACTGACGTCAGCAACCAGCGGGACTGACAAGGCAATAGCATTTTCCATTGCGTCTTTTAAAATACTTGACACAATTTCGATTTCACCCTTGTGGGCATCTATAATCAGTTCGTCGTGGACCTGTAAAACCAGCGCGGACTTTAGCCCCCTTTGCTTAAGCTCCCTGTAAACCTTAACCATGGCGACTTTTATGATATCTGCGGCGCTTCCCTGAATAGGGGTGTTCATAGCGACTCTTTCGTTGAAGGACCTGACATTAAAGTTTTTTGAATTAATGTCCGGGAGGTTTCGCCGTCTGTTCATTATGGTCTCAGCGTACATGTTTTTTCTCGCTGAAGCGACAGAATCGTGCATATACATTTTGACGCCGACATATTTATTTAAATAACTGTCGATGTAATCACGGGCTTCCTTTCTCGTAACGCCAATATCCTTAGCTAGGCTGAAATCCCCGATTCCGTAGACTATGCCAAAGTTTACGGCTTTTGCTTTTGTGCGCATTTGTGAAGTAACCTCGCTTGGTGGTACGCCGAAAACTTTTGAAGCCGTGTCCGAGTGTATGTCATGCCCGTCCTTAAAAGCTTCGATCATGTTTTCGTCCTCGGAAATATGGGCCAGCACCCGGAGCTCGATTTGCGAGTAATCCGCGCCCATAAGGACATATTCGCTTCCGCCCGGGATAAAAAGCCCCCTTATCTCCCTGCCCAATTCAAGTCTGATTGGTATGTTCTGGAGGTTTGGGTCTGTACTGCTTATCCTTCCGGTTGTCGTAACAGCTTGATTCAGGGTTGTGTATATCCTGCCTGTGCCCGGGTCGACCAGTTCCGAAAGGCCGTCTGCATACGTCGATTTCAACTTCGCATGATGCCTGTATTCGACAATTTTTTCTATGATGCCGTGTTTGCCCGTAAGGCCTTCCAATGCGCCAATATCAGTGGAATAGCCAGTTTTTGTCTTTTTTATGGGTTTGAGCCCCAGCTTTTCATAGAGGATCACGCCTAATTGTTTTGTGGAATTGACATTGAAATCTTCCCCGGCCAGTTCGATTATCTCGGAATTCAGCTCTGATATGCGAACGTCGAGTTCGCGCGAGATCTTTACTAGACCGCCCCTGTCCACGGCAATGCCTTTGTGTTCCATATGCGCCAAGGCTTCCGAAAGCGGGAGTTCGACATTGTAGTAAAGGTCTTCCTGACAGTTTTCGTGGATAACGCCTTTTAGTATTGGAGCTAAGTCGTAAATGGCTTTTGCTACGGATACGCATGCTTCGGATAGCTCAGGCACCGGGATTTGCTGTAGCGTTCTTTTTTGCTTACCTTTCCCTGTAAGTTCCTCAATGGAAACAGTATGCCTTTTGAGGTACATGGACGCAAGGTTGGCGACGGAATACTTTCCGGACGACGAGTCGGCTACGTACCCGCCCAGCATCGTGTCAAAACTGAAAGGGGCGCATTCGAAACCGTTCTTCAGCGCCCAGAGGTATGTCAACTTAATGTCATAGCTCACGATATTTGCTTTTTTGCTCGAAAACAGCCGCATTGCCGCCCTCAGCACATCTGCGGATGGCAATTCGCGTGCATCTATGTAGTATGGGGGGGATTCCGGCGAATAAAAAGCAATTCCGGCACAACTTAAGTCATACAGGTTTTCCTTTTCAAAAACAAGGTATGCCGATATAGTCTGGCCTAAGTTTAATAGCTCCACCATCACTGTTTCCATTTCAAAAACCGTATCGACAATAATGCAAGCGGAGTTGGCGCAGGCACCGTTATCAGCGGGTGTGATAATGCCCGCGCAGCCGTCTTCGGGCGAATTTGCTTCGACAAGTTTCATCTTGAGAATATAACTGTTAAACTCAAGCCGCTTAAGTATTGTATATAGGCCCGCTTTGTCAACGGGGGCCCTGATCAGGTCAGCCAATTCAAGCCCACATGGGGCTTCCCTGCAAATGGTGGCGAGCCTGCGGCTAAGAAAAGCGATTTCTTTTCCATCGCTGACCTTTTCCCTAACGCCTTTTTTTGCGATGCTGTCTAAATTTTGGTAAATAGATTCCAAGTTGCCAAATTGCGCTACCAATTCCAGAGCGGTTTTTTCCCCAATGCCCTTTACCCCGGGGATGTTGTCTGATGAATCGCCCATCAGAGCCTTCACGTCTACGAACAGTTCAGGCGGAATGCTGTACTTTTCAATAAACCCTGCCCTGTCATATTCCTCTGTGTTTGTCTTGCCGCCCCTTGTTACTGGTATCATCAGCGTTGTGCGCTCCGAGGCAAGTTGAAGCGAATCTCGGTCGCCAGTGACGATAACCGTTTTTGCGTCAGCATTCTCCGCCATCAGCGATAGCGTGCCTAGTATGTCGTCAGCTTCAAACCCCTCGCATTCTGAGATGCTGACCCCCAGTGCCCTCAAAATGTCTTTCATAACTGGAAGCTGTTCCGCAAGGTCGTCCGGCATCCCTTTTCTGTTTGCCTTGTACCCTTCGTATTCCAGGTGCCGGAATGTAGGTGCCCTAAGGTCAAAAGCAACACAGGCATGCGTTGGGTTGACTTCATCATAGTATTTAAAAAACATGTTGAGGAAACCGAATATTGCGTTAGTAGGGAACCCGTCTGACGTGCTCAAAGCGCCGCCCTGGCCAGTAAAAGCGTAATATGCCCTGTTGAGTATGCTATTTCCGTCTATTAACAGCAATGTGCTATTGTTATTCAGGTTGTCCACATCACCCTCCAATTATAATTATTGAGTACGCTGAATCAGAATTTATGTTTCCCGTGCCGCTTTGCCTTCTAAGTGTAACAGACACCGAGTCGTTTTTCAAAGCCTGCTCAATTGCCGCCGCAGCATTATAGAGGTCTTTATTAAGCACTGTAATTTCCCACCTGACCCCCGATACGGAGTTGCCCGTCGCGCCCCTTGGCGTTTTTATGGACGTTGTGCCGTATGTTTTGGCGACCCCTGACAAGATGTCGTCAAAATAGCTTACGCCCTTGTTTGTGTTTTGAATGCTTCCGTGCAAGACCGTAGCGTAACCAGCCCCGCCAGAAGTGCCACCAGAAGCACTGCTGTCATCACTTATGGATGGCGCTCGCTGTTCCTCCTGCTCTGTACCCATTGACGGCGCATGCGGCGGCGGTGCCGCTGTCGTTACAGGCGACGGAGGTGATACCGTCGTCGCGGGTGGTGAAGAGGGTGCTGGCATAAATCCAGATCCAGTTGCATCCTGCTGGCCCGCCGTTTGATTATTGCCCCCAGCAGGCTGAGCTGGGCTTGTGCGTATTGAAATGTCAGCATCTTCCGGCGCCATTTCAGCTGGGCCCCAAGCCTGTTCATCAGGCGCCATCAGTGGGGCTTCATAAGCCGTGTGTTGACGGGCATCGTCTGCGCTCGGTCCATATCCGCTGCCATCGCCGCTGTCCATGTCGGCGTTTGCCTCTGCAAAAGCCCACGACCCGGGACCCGGGGCTAATTCGCCGCCGACGCCGCCCGCCCCGGCTTCGTCATCAGATACAACCGCTTCGGCTTGGGCGCGTGCTATATTGTCTGTAGAGCCATCTCCGGCGACTGCGGCTAAACCTTCCATTTCGTCATTTCCTGAAATACCCATTGTTTCGTCCCTGGCGCCTGCAGTATCCGCGGCAGGAAGGTTCTGCCCCCCTGCCCCACTGTTGCCCGATGTGCCCGCTCTGCCGTCATTTGTTGCGGGTGCGCCATTGCTAGACACATTGCTGCTGCTACTGGCACCCTCGCCGCCAGTGCCCGCGCCCGCGCTCGCGTCCGCGCCCGCTATGCCCCCCTCGTCGAGATTGGCTGAGGGGCCGGTTTCTATATTATAGTCGAAAAAGTGACTGTTATCTTCTTCGGCAAATTCCAGGCCAAACACCGGCGCCGCCGCCGATGCCATTGCCAGTGTGCCGCCGTCCGTTTGATACGCCCCTGCGCCCGCATCTGCGCCTGCTACGCCCGCATCTGCGCACGCTGCGCCCTCTTCTGCCCCCATTGCGCCGTCGTCGTCAAAAACACCGCCGTTTGGCCCCATGTCGTAGTTTTCACCGCCTACGAGAAATGATTCCGGGAAAACCCTTTGTTCCGTGTCAGCCGCGCCGCTGTCAGCGACCATCATAGGGCTTGCTTGATTTATTGCCTTATTGTTTTCAAACCTCTGAATATACAATGAAGCAAATAAACCAATGGCAACGAAAAGAAAGACAGCCGCCGCGACCAAGGGCATACGGCGGGCCCCTGCCAAAATGGATGGGGTATTCGCAGTTTTCAGCTTTTTCATAAGCGATGAGTGAAAACCTGTGGGAAGTTCATATTCCTCAGCTAATTCGAGACAAGCGCCCCTGGCTGATTTCATAAGCTGTAAATCATTATTGCATATATCACATGCGCGGGCATGCTCTAACAAAGCAGCTTTTTCAGCTTCGCCGCAACAGTCGTCTATGTATTCAGTCATAATCAGCCGACAGCTTTCACAATCCACTAAACTGCCTCCCTTCCATCAGCATTTATATGTTTCATTTATATGACGTTTATATAACCTTTTAGTTCCTTCTTTCGTGCAAGTAAATCCTTTAGTACCTTCCTCGCCCTGCTTATCCTTGATTTTATAGTGCCTTCGGGGCAATCCAGCACATATGCAATGTCCTGATAGCTCATGTCTTGAAAATCCCTAAGGATAATCATTGTGCGGTGGTTTTCCGGCAATTCATTCACAGCCTCGGATACAAGCCTTTTTAGCTCGGAGCGTTCGATCTCTTTTTCAACGCAAGGGGTATCCGAGATAGGGTCAATACTGGCTTCGCCATCATCAAACTCGATTTTCGCGTCTAAGGAAACACTGGCCCTGTCTTTTCGTCTCCTAATTATATCAAGGCAAACATTTGACGTGACGCGATAAATCCAAGTCGAAAACTTGGCTTCGCTTTTAAAACCCTTTATTGATTTGTACACTTTAAGAAATACATCCTGGGAAGCGTCCAATGCGTCATCCTGGTCAGAAAGCATTCGAACCGATATATTAAAGACTATTTTTTCATATTTCAGTACCAGAGCCTCAAAAGCTTCCATGTCGCCCTTTTGGGCTTTTTTAACAAGGAGCTCGTCTGGGTCTGTTTTATCTTTCGGCCTGTCCAAAAAAATGTCCCCTTTGTTATTTGTGTTGACAGTTCCCTAAATCCTGCTCAATGCCGAGACCGCATTACTCAATCATCCTGTTAATTGTGTTGACAGTCCCCTAAATCTTACTCAATGCCAAGACCGCATTATACTCAATCATCCTGTTATTCGTGTTGACAGTTCCCTAAATCTTGCTTAATGCCGGGACTGCATTATACTCAATCATCAGCTCGCCGTACTCGTTTAAGTACCCTTCAAACGCTGACGGGTTTATCATCTTTGCGCCAAATTCCATGAGGTAGCTTTCTAAAATCTTCTCATCGCTAATCTTTATGTTGTTTTTAGACAGCATTAAATAGAACTTTGAGTTCATTTTGTACAAAGAACTGCTGCCGGAATAAATACCAGATATGGATTTGCACAAGCCTGTCACATCATCCAAGGAATCAAAGGAAAAAGCCATAATGCCTGACAAAATGTTGCTTGTCCTTTTTTTGACCCGAATATCAGATCTTTTATAACGGTTTCTGATATATTTATGGATCGACTCAAAGTCTATGTTTTCATCAAGTTTAGTGATGGTAATGTCAAAGCTGTTGTCGATGTTCGGCACTGGGTCGATTATAAGTTGAGTGCCGGAAAAATCAAACCCAAACTGGTTTGCCACTTGTTCCATCATTTCGTTGAACAAAGCAATTGTCTGCGGTGAATTAATATCAATGGAACTAATATCAATATTGCGTTCCGCAAGATCGTTCATTGTGACGGTAACCCTAAAAATATTGTCGGTTATTTTCTCAATTTTCATATAGGCCTCCACTGCGGTCTGCCATTAGCGACACGCACATCAACAAGAGTGATAATTATTCAGAACCCTCACTGCTGCTTTTCTATACTAATATATAATCCTCAAATTGACAATACCGAAAAAACAAGGAATGTAATTTCCGAAAGAACAAGGAATGATATTTCCCGATAGGAAAAGGGATGATATTTCCCGAAAGAACAACGAATGAAATTTTAGAATAGAGTGTTTGATTTAGACATTGACGTTGATTGGGCAGAAAGAAATAATCGCTTAATCATTCCGTTCCCTCCTGTTATTTCTTTTCCCAAGTATAAATATTAACACAACCACGCCTGCCAACAATACAACGAATAAAGAAATAATCAACAACGTCATATTAATATTGCCCGATATGACCAAAGATACCACATCGGCAGGTGGGTAAATTGCAGTATCAGCAGATACCACATCGGCAGGTGGATAAATTGCAGTATCAGCAGATACCACATCGGCAGGTGGATAAATTGCAGTTTCAGCAGATACCACATCGGCAGGTGGGTAAATTGTATTATCAGCAGATACCACATCGGCAGGTGGGTAAATTGCAGTTTCAGCAGACCAATCGTAGATGCCGTCGGGTGACCATCTCGTAGGCTGTAAAGCTGGATAAAACGATGGAATTTTGTTGTTCTCGGGGTCGCTAAGACAAATCCATCTTTCCGAGTATTTTGCTTTGCCCCACTCGCGTCCGTCTCTGTCTTTATAGGCATAGAGAACATTTGCACGTTCAGCAATGTAACTTTCAACAATTCTCTTTTCTTTGTCGGAACCCGGCCATTCCCATTCAACCAATTTTTTAGCATTTAGAACCGCTTCATAACCCCCTGTGTAAGTATAAAAATAATCCTTGTTAAGAGTTTCAAAATCTTGTCGGTCATAAGTTACCAACAACTCATCTATAGGAATCCAGCCGGGAGGCTGATAGGTGTGGCTGTATGACATAACCCCCCAATATTTCCCTTTGTGAAGATATGTATGCGTTATTGTGATGATTTCACCGTTCTTGAATATGAAGAAATCGCCCTCGAATGTATATGGTTTATCGTCGCGTCCGCCGGGACTTGTACCTTTGTATGAGTATGCTGTTGACACTCCTTGTTCAGAACCGGGTTCTTCTTTTGGGATAACATAGCCTGAAGGACTGTTTATAACGAATTCTTTACCGTAATGCCTTTCGCCTATTTGTTCAGCTTTATTTTCATTCTTGTAAAGAAAATCATTCCCTATGACAACATCAGCGTACACGGCAATAGGCGACGCCAATAAACAGGCAATTGTCGAAAAAATCAAGAACCGTCTAATCATCGCTGTTCCCTCCCTGTTTCTTTTTTATTTGGCTTCCAAAACACCTTTACTAAAGTCGTCGTAATGCCTGATACACGTAATATACACTAAAATTCCAAGAGACAAAATAGCATCTATCATGAGTTTTTGTTTTGATGGCAGGTGATTTACTCTACTGCATACAAATTATTATTGGCATCAAGTTGGCATCAAAAGCCCAATAAAACATTAATGGCAAGCTTTGAGTGTATAAGAAAAACCCCCGCAAACCTAGTGTTTACGGGGGTTTTCCTTATGCGCCATCAGGGACTCGAACCCGGGGCCCACTGATTAAGAGTCAGTTGCTCTACCAACTGAGCTAATGGCGCAAGCG
>Ga0099364_10013434_pt1 | contig 10986 bp, 13 predicted proteins | sample TergutTh196P3_FD_73070 | JGI IMG/M metagenome (GOLD analysis project Ga0099364, IMG submission 73070) | Microcerotermes parvus P3 segment gut microbial communities from Pointe-Noire, Republic of the Congo - Th196 P3 | ecosystem: Host-associated > Arthropoda: Insects > Digestive system > Gut ... | reverse complement strand
TTGAACTTGACGGTTTTATTAATGAACCATTAGTTACTGCATGGATGGCTAAATCAGATAGAATATTAGCAATTCCCATGTTAAGAATGCCTGCTGAAATAGTCTATTACTTTTATTATATACACGACGAGTATACTTTCGAAAAAGAATTACTTTTTACCTACCCATTAGGACTAGGTGTTAATTCAGCTGTAAAGACTGTCATAGAAGACAATATTGTATTAATTACCAATTATTTCAACGCATTAATTTTAGATATAGAAAACCTAACCGAGCCAACTTTATTGTATGACGTACAATTGAATCCGAACACTCATGCTTCTTTTTCAATAATAGCTGATAATAAGTTGATTGTTTCCTCACAATATGGAGGCTTATCTGTATACAATTTAGAGGATAATGGAGCGTATAATTTAATTTTTTCTAATAAAGGGGGGATATACAGTATTACTAGTGCACTTTTTGTCTGGGATAATATGTATTTTCGTTATCCTTATCTTTATGTCAACTCTCTTCATGAACTCCGTGTATATAACGTAAGTGATAATTATAATATTGATTTCACATATGGCAAAACTAATTATGTAATATTTCCCAACCTACCTCGAAGAAACGATATATTTGTTGTTGAAATTAATATAGCTGATGTATTAAACAGCAATTTTACAGAGTATGAACATAAAATATTTTCAGTTTTACAGGATAGGTTAATGTATAATAAGAGTTTTGAAAAAGAATATAAAATTCATGTTGATCTCATAGATAATAGTTTCTATGTTGATATATCATATCCTACAGATAGTTATCATATTTTTGAAATATATGATATCAACGAAAAAGAGATTCAGTTAAAAAACAGTATAAATATATATCAGAGTAGAAGATCACTAGACTTCATAGTATTCGAAAATAAAGTGTTTATACCTTACACAAACCCTAACAAAGTGCATGTATATAACCTAGTCGACTACGAATTAGTTTTTGATGGCATATTTAATGGCAATATTCAGACTCTTAATAGTGGTTATTATGGGGATGTAATTATCAATGTGGACAACGATCAAATTTTCTTTAGAGATATAAATGATTATAAAAACATTTTAATGCAAAAAACACTTCCAATAACACAAAGTAATGGTATTATTTCTATTATACAAGATGGTTATTTTATATTGGGGTCTATTGGTCTTGACAATCTTTTTGTTTATAATTACGATATTGACAATGATATGTTATCTCATATCTTTGACTTACCTAATCAGTGGATTTCATACCATAATGGAATTATTACACGAAACGACCAAACATCGAATTATTCTGATTATTACACGATTATTGAAGGTAAAATGGAGAAGATAGGAGAAAAGCACGATTATCGTATGGTGCTGGAAACTTATTTCTTCTTCGAACAAAATAAGATGGTACAATATGCATTATCTGGAATATGGATTTATGATTTTGATTATACGAGGCAAAGTATTGATATCTCACAACCTTCTCTCATTACACATCTTTTTCAAAATTATCCAAATCCATTTAATCCTGAAACAACGATAGATTTTACTGTATCTAAAGATACATTTGTAAATCTTACTATCTTCAATATCAGAGGACAGCAAATAAAGACACTGGTTAATGAGCATAAGAAATCAGGTGATTATCAAATTATATGGGATGGTAAAAACAATAATGGACAGATAGTTTCAAGTGGTATCTATTTCTATAATCTTACAACAGAAACTTTTTCTGAAACAATGAAAATGGTTTTACTCAAATAATATTTTATATCATATCTTTTCTTAAGCAACTTGTGTGATAGTTGAATGGACACTCCCTGTGTGAGTAAAACCTCCAAACATCAGTTGGCTACTGGTACTATCCCTCGTTTAAAAAGCACCCAATTCTGTAGGGGACGCATACATGAGTCCTCTCCGAAAAGTCCATTTTGAGAAAAAAGGATAAATCGTATCGTCATTAGTCCCGAATGACAGTACGAAATCTGGATTACTTCGCGGCATAAGGCAGATAGTTCATCTATCACAAAAAAAAGTTGACAAAATCTCTATCATTTTTTTTTATGTACCACAATAAGGAAAATCAGGAGTCCGATATATGATAGAAGTCTTACATGATAAATGCACAGGATGTAAAATATGCCTAAAATCATGTCCATTCAATGCGATAGACATAGTAGAGAAACTTGCGGTAATAAACGATCAATGCACACTTTGCGGTGCCTGTGTTGAAGCATGCCCATTTAAAGCAATCCGCATAACAAAACGCGCACAACCCACAGTCGATAAAGATAGTTATAAAGGTGTCTGGGTTTTTGCCGAACAGCGAGAAAATAAGATATCACCTGTGGTATACGAGCTTCTTGGCAAGGGTCGTGAACTTGCCGATAAACGCAATAGTAAATTAAGCGCCGTTATATTAGGTTACAAATTAGAACAAATATCTGAAGAATTGATTCATTATGGTGCTGATGAAGTAATCATTGTCGATAATGAAATTTTGGATAATTTTACAGATATAGCTTACACAGAAGCTATGCGTTTTCTTGTAGAAAAGTACAAACCCGAGATTATCTTAGCAGGCGCCACTCACATGGGTCGTTCATTTATAGCTCGTGTAGCAGTACAAGTTCATACTGGATTAACAGCAGATTGTACAGCACTTGATATAGACCCAGAAACTGGTAATTTATTGCAAACACGTCCCGCATTTGGAGGTAATATTATGGCAACGATACTAACTCCAAATCATCGCCCTCAAATAGCCACTGTTCGCCATAAAGTTATGATACCATCAATAAAAAACACATCAAAGAAAGGCGAACTAATATTTGAGCAAGTCGATTTATCTAACGTAATTTGCAAAACTTCATTTCAATCTACAAAGAAAGACACTAGTAATAAAGTAAATCTAGCAGATGCAAATTTGGTAGTTTCTGGTGGTCGCGGTATGAAAGAGCCTAAAAATTTTGCTCTATTACATGAATTAGCAGACGCTCTTGATGGTGCTGTAGGTGCTTCACGTGCGGCAGTAGATGCTGAATGGATACCGTATCCGCATCAAGTAGGTCAAACTGGCAAAACTGTGAACCCGAAAATCTATATAGCATGTGGAATTTCAGGTGCCATCCAGCATTTAGCAGGCATGCAATCTTCCGACTATATAATTGCACTGAATAAAGATAGGGATGCACCTATTTTCAAAGTAGCAGACTTAGGTATAGTTTGTGACTTATTTGAGGTTATACCTTTGTTAGTTAAACGAATCAATGGCTGATAGTCAAATCCAAATCCAAGAAATTTTTTATAGTATACAAGGTGAGTCGGTTTATTCGGGCTTACCTTGTGTTTTCGTGCGTACACACGGATGTAATCTGAACTGTTTGTATTGTGATACGATAACAGTAAAGAATCCTTCAGTTCTGAATCTAAATCAAATTTTATCAACAATCAATCAATATTCGCATATTAACGTTGTTCAAGTAACAGGTGGCGAACCGTTAATTCATGATGAAATATATGAATTGTTTTCTCTACTTAAAGAAAATCATTTTACTATTTTATTGGAAACTAATGGTGCAATTGAAGTTAACAAAGTGCCTGACTATGTTTGTAAAATTATTGATGTTAAAACACCAGGGTCTGGGCATCAAGATAGTTTTCTAATAAAAAACCTTGATTTTATTAACCCAGATAAAGATAATCTAAAGTTTGTGCTTTCTGATTTATCTGATTATAAATGGATGAAAAACTTTTTAGCAAAATATGGTTTGTATGGTTCACATGTGTTAGTGTCAACTGTGTTTTCTGCCTTAAAACCTTTAGAAATAGTTGAAAAGATATTAGAAGATGGATTAAATGTGCGATTTCAATTGCAAATACATAAATATATAGGGATTCAGTAGGGGATGGATTTATCAGTGCTATCTGAAAAGTCTTTTAAATGATGTAATCACCCTATAAATATCCTGCTATGGATTTTCTTTTTATCTACCATGTTTAAAAAGTAAATTATAGTATTTGTGTCAAGTAGATATCTCATTCCATTCTTCCAAATCAATACTTTTACATTCAGCAACTGCATCTAACATTTCCTTCGCAGTATCATCGTCAAATATTCCAGAAAATTCCAGCATTTTTTCCCTTTTAGTTTTTGGTTTATTAACTGGAACTATAGTAATTTCTACCTTTTGGTCAATGTATTTTCGTAATTTGTCACTATTTAAATACAAACCATTTGAGGTAACTATATCATACATTCTTATGGAATCCATAAATGAGCTCCTTTTATAACTATATTGATAAAAACAGATCTATTATCATATTAAAACCAAAGAAATAAATTATCGCTTTTTTGTCAACATAAAAATTTATTGAAAAATCTGTACGGAACGCATTTATTCGATCCTAGTTCTCAATCCTGTACGGAACGCATTTATTCGTTCCTAGTTCGGTATGGATCCCAACAGAATAAGAACTAAAGACCGCTAAATTGTTTGAGAAAATACGAATTAAAGTTTGAGATTTTTTATGGAATTTTAAGGATTCGATTTGTAAGCTATATTTATGTTGACAAAAAATACCACTTTATTTATTTTGATCAAAAGCAAAAGCTAATAAATAACATGAGGTATTTTATTATGAGATTAGAAATGTTCTTTCATTTTGATGGTAACTGCCGTGAAGCAGTAGATTTCTACGCTAAAGTTTTTAAGACAGAGGTTAGAAATTTAATGACTTACGATGAAGCACCAGCTGACCCAAACAATCCGATAGCAGATAGTGATAAAAATAGGGTGGTATATGCAGGGATACTCTTAGACAATATGACTGCTATGTTCTCTGATGTGCCATCAAGTAGTGCTTTCAAAGCTGGCAACAATATCAGTCCCACTATCAGCACAAACGATAAAGAGGAAGTCAAAAGGATTTTTAGTGAACTTTCTATTGGTGGTGAGGTGTATTTTGAGCTTGCTCCGACTTTCTTTTCAGAACTATTTGGTATGGTTACTGATAAATTCGGGATTCACTGGCAGATATTGTTTTATGAGGAAAAGGTGTAAAAGGAGAAATAAAATGTCTAAATATGAAGAAGGACTAAAACTGATAGAAGTAAGATGTGGCAACGGCAAGGATAATCTTCTAGCCCTTGCGACCGTCGCAATAGAGCAGAACATTGAGGGAAAACCTATTCCTCGTGTTCGTGATGTGGATGCTTATTATGAAAATGGGGTGTTTTACATCTCTACTCATGCAAAGTCTGCTAAAATGAGAGAAATCGAACAAAACAAAGAAGTCGCATTTTCAGTTTGCGGGCAGTGGATTTCAGGCAAAGGAATTGGCGAAAATATCGGTTGGGTCAAAGATGAAAAGAACGCCGAAATCAGAACAAAGATGAAAAAATATTTCAAATGGTTCGATGAGGTCGGTGGAGAGGATAGTCCTGATTCAATCATTCTGCAAGTTAAAATTATAAAAGCTACTGTAATTAAAGATCATGGTGCTGTGGTTTATGATATGGATTTTGTAAATAAAAAAGAACATGGAGATTTATAGAAAATTATGACATGGAATGAGCCGCCGAAAACGAAAAAAGAAAAAGAGGAATATATATGATTGAAATCATACTGTTTGTAGTGTTGTTTATTTTTACCTATTTCTTTTCTGCTCTTGTGCATGAATTAGGTCATGTTCTAGTTGGTTTAGCAAATGGTTGGAAATTATTAATCCTTGTGATAGGACCTTTGGGTCTAAAACGAAAAGATGAGGAACTGGTTGTTTATTTAGAAAAGAATCCTGTTCTTTGGGCTGGAGTAGGTGGAACATATCCATCTGAAAAAAATGATGACAATATTAAAATATGGTCTAAAATATTACTGGCTGGTCCCATTGCCTCAATAATATCAGGAATTATATTTTTGATTGTAAACTATTTCCATTATCATATTGCTTGGCTTATGCTTGGAGCTGTACCAATAGGAATGGGTGTAGCTTGTTTGTTGCCATTAAAAACAGGCTTAACCTACACCGATGGCAAAAGATGGTGGAGGCTGATGCATGGTGGGCAAGGTGCTGAAGAGGAAAAAGCTCTTTTCAAAATGCTGGAATACGACTTATTTATAAAAGATAAATCATTGATGAAGAAACAAGATTTTGAAGCTTTACTTGATGCAAAACTACCAGCAATAAGATATTATGGTTATTATTATTTATATCAGTTTTCTGATGTAAATAATGACCTTGATCATAAAGCCAAAGCACTTAAAGTTTTAAATGAATTAAAGAGTAAAGTGCCTAAAATAGTTGTTGATGATTGTAAATTATAAAGGAGAATTCTATGGAAAAAGAACCTAAAAATAAATTGATTAACTTTGTTTTAAAAATAACTTATGCTCACACAATATCTTGGTTTGTAGCAGGTGTGATTGCAGTATATCTCATGAGTTATGAACAGTGGTTTCTCACAGAACCGATGTCGTTTATGAGGCCTACTACCGAACCTATCATAAGATTGGGAATGGCTTTGCAGATATTTCGGGGTGTTTTAGTTGGTTTTGTCTTGTATCCTGTGCGTAAAGTATTCTTTGAAGAGAGATTGGGTTATTGGAAACTCGGTTTAGTGATATTAGGTTTATCAGTGGTTGCTACCTTTGGTCCCGCACCAGGATCATTCGATGGTTATATTTTCACCAATCTTCCGCTGAGCATGCATTTAGCCTGCTATCCTGAGGCTTTGTTATGGATTTCTTCTTTCATTGGGATTTTGTATATCTCAAACAAATATGAAAACAAGAAAATAGCTCGAATAATCCCGATGGTTTTCACAATATTGATTGTGCTTATGGGAATTATGAGCTATATGGAGGCGAAAGGATATTTTTGATATGGAGAATAAGTTATGAAACGATCTATAATGCAAATATACTCAAAAAAATCGAATGAGGCTTTGGAATTTTACAAAAAAGTATTTCCAGAAGCTACAGAAGGCTTGTGTCTATTTTTGCGATAAGAGATTTTTCAGAGACGTGATGCTCAAAGGCAAGATGGAAGTGGTCGATGACCTCGAAATCAAAAAGGAGTTATGGAAAGACGATAAGAGTGTCTACTACTCAGGTGGTGTGGATGGTGGAGACTTTATAGTTTTGAAATTCACTGCTGAAAAAGGAAGATATTACAGCAATTTTAAATTAGAAGATTTTGAGATTTAGGAGGATAAATGAATCCAATGAATGAAATAAAAAAATTGTTCGACCAATTTGAACAAGCCTCGTTTGAATACGATGGAGTAGAATGCTGGAGTGCAAGAGAATTGCAGGTCTTACTTGGTTATGACACTTGGAGAAGGTTTGAAAATGCACTTGAAAAAGCTAAAGAAAGCTGCCAAAATGCAGGACACGACACGGAATACCATTTTGCCGGAGCCGGCAAAATGGTCTCTATAGGTTCAAGTGCAGAAAGAGAAGTAAAAGATTTCTATCTATCACGTTATGCCTGTTATTTAGTTGCCCAAAACGGTGATTCAAAGAAAAAGGAAATTGCCTTTGCCCAGACCTATTTTGCTGTTCAAACAAGAAAACTTGAACTTATTGAACAAAGAATATTGGAATATGAGAGATTGAAAGCAAGAGAGGAATTGACTGTAGCAGAAAAAAATCTATCTGGAATTATTTATGAAAGAGGTGTAAACGAAAAGGATTTTGGCATAATTCGATCTAAAGGTGACGAGGCTTTATTCGGTTTATCTACTTCAAAAATGAAACGAAAATTAGGCGTACCTGAAAACCGCCCGCTTGCAGATTTTCTGCCTACAGTTAGCATAAATTCCAAGCAATTGGCAGCAAATATCACATCATTAAATGTAGTGGAAAAAGATTTAACAGGTTCGCCAGCAATTGAAACAGAACATGTTGATAACAACATAGCAATAAGAGAGATGCTGCTTAAAAGAGGGGTTAAATTAGAAAATTTACCTGCTGAAGAAGACATCAAAAAAGTAGAGAGAAAGCTGAAAAAAGACGAAAAGAAAAAATTAAAGTAAAAAGGGAGGTTAAAGATATGAAACGATCTATAATGCAAATTTACTCAAAAAAATCGAATGAGGCTTTGGATTTTTACAAAAAAGTATTTCCAGACGCCGTAGAGACTTGCCGTTATCTGAATGATGATGAGACGATTGCCCATGCAGAGCTGACATTGTTTGGAAATGTCATTGCTATAGCACAGTGGGAAAAAGCAAGCACTGGTTATGCTATGCAGTTCTGTTTTCAATTTGACGAAACAGATAAACATATCATAGACCATGCTTATGAGATGCTGAAAGAGGAAGGCGAGATTTCGAGTCCACTGGGACCAATTGAATGGAGTCCTTATATGACAGCATTAATAGATAAATACGGTGTTAATTGGTGTTTGTTTATATGAAAAACGGCATAAATTCTAGTTATAAAAGTAGAGTATTAAGGAGCTGGTCACAAATTGTGACCTCAATGATTTTGATTAGATAGGAGAAAATGATGACAGATTCAATTGCTTTATTGGTAAATGAAATAGAATCTCGGATTTTTACCATTCGAGGTATGCAGGTGATGTTGGATATGGATTTAGCTATTCTATATGATGTTGAAGTCAAAAGACTAAAAGAACAAGTAAGAAGAAATAAAGACAGATTTCCTGATGAATTTTGTTTTCAATTAACCGAAACTGAATACGAAAGATTAGTTTTGAGGTCGCAAATTGCGACCTCAAAGGGTCGTGGAGGCAGAAGATATATGCCTTATGCTTTCACGGAGCAAGGAGTTGCGATGCTTTCAGCTGTGCTTCATAGCGAAATAGCATTCAAAGTGAGTATTCAAGTTATGAAAGCCTTTGTAAAACTTCGTAAAATGCTAATATCCTATACTGGCTTTATCCAACGAATAGAAAATGTAGAGCAAAAACAAATAGAGACAGACAAAAAGATAGATAAGATATTTGATGCTTTAGAGAGTAAAGAACTCGTGCCAAAATGTGGTATATTCTTTGAAGGACAAATCTTTGATGCTTATGTCATTGCAAGCGACATTATCAAGTCAGCAAAGCAATCTATTATATTGATAGACAATTATATAGATGAGTCTGTTCTGACAATGCTCAGCAAGAAATCTGAAAACATAAAAATTACTCTATTAACAAGAGATATTTCTGAACAACTGAAGCTTGATATTGACAAATTTAATCAACAATATCCACTATTAGAAGTAAAATTTTTCAATGTCAGTCACGACAGATTTCTGATAATTGATAATAAAGCGGTTTATCATCTTGTTGCAAGTTTAAAAGACTTAGGTAAAAAATGGTTTGCCTTTACAAAAATGGATTTGGGAGGGCTTTCATTGCTTGATAAATTGCAGGACACTTTATGCTCTGGTTGACCATAATCACTTTCCTCTTTTACTCTTTGAATGTAACAGGTTTTAAAATAAAGAACTTTGTCTTAGTTGATGGTTCGTGTATAAAAACAGAACCAATAGATTTGGCTTTCTGGATTCCGTATTGTGCCGCTGTAATTATCTTTTATTTTAAGCCTGATATAGGACAGTGGATTTTACTTTGTTTGTATTTATTGGGAATTGTGGTTTTGTCCTTAAACACTTTCAAATACACCATTTTCCCCAATGAAAGAAAAGTAAAAGGATATAATAAATGCTTTGAGAAAACACATCACATTATCAAGCCATCTGACAAAAGACTAGTGCCAGACACCTTTCATATCACTCTTTACATTTTGCTTAACATTAATCTAGTCTCAATAATTTTATTCATAAAATAAAAAAATATCAAAAAATCTACTAACCATTTTCCAAAACTCATCATTATACTAATGGAGCAATTTTATATAAAAAAGCAAGGATATGAAAGAAATGCAATATAAATTTAGTTTTTCAGGTTTACTTTTTGGGATTTCGTTGATAGTAGCTCTATTCTTGATAGTAAAGTTTCATAGAAAGATGAGGAAATCAAAAGCTGATACAGAAGAATTAAGCCAATCGGAGATGACAGGCTACTCCGCTTCGCTTCGTGGTGGCACTACGGACAATTGCTGCAAAAAATGCAATGAGGTGACTCAAGGGAATTTTTGTTCCCAATGTGGATGTCCAAGATTACTTGAGAAAATTGACTGGCGATTTATTTTAAATGACATCGGTGATGCTTTTTTTGTAAATAAAGGACTTTTTTATACGATAAAAAGATTACTTACCAAGCCGGGTGATGCTGTGAAACATTATATTTGGGTGGAGAGAACGGGGTATATTGGTCCCGTAAAGTTTCTTGTCTTATGCTGTATAATTTTTGCTGTCGTTTACTATTTTTTTCATACAGATAATTTAGATCACACTTATTATGTGAATCCTTTTTTCAATATGGACATAAAAGGATGGGCAATTATAAGCTCAATCATAGATTGGCTTAAAGACAATTTTGCTATTTCTGGATTAATCTCTGGATTTTTTATGACTTTGGGAGTAAAAATAGTTTTCAGAAAATATGGATATAGCCTCTTAAAGACTTTTATACTTTTGTGTTATATCGGAGGAATTATGGTGTTAGGGCTTTCGATGGCGACAGTTATTCAGAGGTTTACTCTTGTGAATGTATTACATGGTTTCGCTTTTGGCTCATTCACTTATCTTGTGTGTGCAATAGGGCAATTCTTTGATAAGAAAAATGTGCTAAGCTATATAAAAGCCATAATATCTTATTTTTTTGGAGCATTTATGTTTGCAGGAGTTATTGTTATGACAGGTTTGTTGGTTGAAATAATTTTGTAGCGGCAATCTCCGATTGCCACATTAAGCCAATCGGAGATTCACTCCGTGCGCAAGCGATTAGGCACTACGAAAAAAAATTTAATATATTTACTAACCATTTTCCAAAAACTTTTATCTTATAAATGTAGTGCCTAATCGCTTGCGCCCGGGGGGAATCAAAAAAG
>Ga0099364_10013433_pt1 | contig 10986 bp, 10 predicted proteins | sample TergutTh196P3_FD_73070 | JGI IMG/M metagenome (GOLD analysis project Ga0099364, IMG submission 73070) | Microcerotermes parvus P3 segment gut microbial communities from Pointe-Noire, Republic of the Congo - Th196 P3 | ecosystem: Host-associated > Arthropoda: Insects > Digestive system > Gut ... | reverse complement strand
AGTAAGGTTTTTGAGACAATAGTTTTCAAATGCTCATTAATTTATATTTTTCCAAAAAAGAATTTACAAATATCGCTAAACTATACAGATTGATTAATATACAATATATGATTTATAAGTGAGGTCAAAATGAAAAAGTTATCTTTATTCTTAATAATTGGATTAACATTTACGGTGGTTTCGGCAAATGCCTCTTCACCCAGAAGTCAAAGCATCAATGGAGCAACCGGAATTATTACAACACCCACAGCACATACAAGTTGGGACAAAGAAGATTTTGCTATCGATATAGGGTATTCTTTTTTAAATGGAGAATATTATAATTCCAAGGTTGACACCAATATAGCAAAAGCAACCATTCAATTTTTGAAAAATTTTGAAGCAGGTTTCATGTATGATATGCAGCACAAAATCAATGATGAAAACAATGCCGACTTATTATTTCACGGAAAATTCAAATTTCATGATAAAAAATCAGAAGCATTAGCAATAGGAGGAAATTTACAGTTTCTTCAAACTCCAAATCGATACCAAGGCAATTCGTGGCGAGCCGGACAAATTTATTTAGTTACAAGTTATTTTATTGATTTTTTTGGAACACCTTCTGAAACCTCTCTAACCGTAGGTAAAAGTTTTGGATCAGATGATTATGCTAAAAATGATATAGATTTCTCTATGGGACTTGACATTACATTGTTTCCAAATACTTTTAAAGGTTATCTACACTGGATTAGTGATTTTGCAAATTACTCATACAGTGCCGATCCGATAGGGGCTAATCCTGCCCGAGGTATATTTAATACCGGATTTAGAATACCTGCACTAAAAGACAATAAGAGATTTAAGCTTGACATAGATGTTATTCTCGTTGATGTTTTAGATTCAAATAGAGATTTTGGCTTAAACGTTTGTTTTGGTGCCAAGTTTTAGGCTTGATAGAAAATGCTTTTTGGTTTTAATGGGTCACTATATTTACCCTCTAATATTCATGACATAATGCTGAAAATAACGCAATAATTCAATAGTAAGGGCAATTCCCATGTGAATAATTACACCGCCCCATATATGTCTGGTTTGAAAAGCCAAGGCTCCCAGAAAATATCCGCCAAAAAATGCCGACATGGTTTCTAATATCGGTTTGCCAAAATGAAGTGCTACATACACGGCAATCATCGGCAATACGGCAGCCCGCCCCATTGTAGGAGCCATGCCAATCATTAGCACGCCCCTGAAAAGTAATTCTACCATCAAGAAACCAAAAATAATATAAGAAGTTTGATAAACAATGGTATTTAATAATATTGGCCAACCGAAAACTCCTTCAAAATGCCACGGCTTGTACATGGGGTAATACGACAAAAAATCGGGAGTAAAAGAAACCGCCACCAAAATTGGTAAAACCAATAGATACAAAAACGCATAGGCTTTTAGATGATGCCTGCCGCTGCTCAATCCATACAGTCCTTTAACATCCCTATCAACAGTAAGACGAAGCAACATCAAAACAGGAAATGCAAAAATAAAAGCCCGCATCCACCACATCGCTCCAAAGATATACGATTGCTCAAGTGATGAAAACCCCTCTAAATTAAGCACTTCTCTCCACGAAAAAGAATATGAAAATCCAATAAGGCACATAAACAATAAGCCTTTGGCAAAGAAACCGGGTTTTAAAATATTACGAGATTCGCCACGCATAATAAGAACAGGAATGGCAATGACAAAATATATTACCACATACATTAGTATATTATTGATAATAGCACTTGATGTAGGAATACTTTTAGAACTCACAGCTCGCCCAAAATCGGTGCCATAAGCTATAGCTATAGTCAATGCAGTTATTATTATAGTATAAATATACGCTGCAACATTAAAATCTTTACGAAAAAACGTTATGAAATCTTCAAGCAAAACCTTCATTGGATTTAATATGCGATAAATGAATAACCGTTTTTTTTTGGATTCTCGCTGCTTCTTTCTTTTTTCTTTTTTTCGTTTATTTTTTGTCATATCGTTTATTTACTCAAAAATTCAAAACATCCATCCCAGTCTTGGTTTGGCGGATTTGTAATAAAATATTCAATTCGAGAAATGTATAGCTTATAAAGAACTGAATTAGCTTGAATTGCCAGCAACTCGTTAAAGACTTTCAAAGCATCTTCAAATTTTTTAGAAAGATATAAGCTCACGGCATTTTCATATTTGCTCAATTCATCTGCCATTGCATCGGCATCTTGCTTATACATTGGCATATATATTTCGATTGGCTGGGTCTTTCCATAAGCCTTGATTTTATCGAGATAGCGAAAATAAAAATCTCCGCTAACCGTATTCTTTATGGATTCGCTAACTACTATTCCAACCCCATAAACCTTACACATAGATTCAAGCCTGCTGGCAAGATTAACCGAATCACCAATAATAGTATAGCTTATAAGATGAGTCGAACCTATGTTTCCAACAAATGTGGGTGCAATATGAATAGCTATGCCTATTTCAAGTTCTAGATTGAAGATGTCTTTTATATCATTGTTAAGCACGGCAAGTTTTTTTTGCATATCGAGTGCAGCACTAAGGGCTAAATACTGATGGTTTTCTATTTCAACCGGCGCATTCCAAAATGCAAGCATTCCATCACCCATAAACTTATCAATTGTTCCATTGTACTTTTTAACAATACTCGATGCAAAAGTAAAATATTTATTCAATAGGTCTACTATATCGTTCGGTTTCATAATTTCAGAAATAGATGTAAACCTGCGAATATCTACAAACATAACAGACAAGTTCTGCTCTTTGCCTTCTATATGATGTGAATTTGAACGCACAAGAATTTTCACAATATCAGAAGAAACATATTTTGAAAAGGTCTTATATATTGAATTTCGCTCATAAGTGCTGCGAACACCCAAAATGAACAATCTAACAGCTAACATCAACAATAGTGCAGCAAGAACCCATATCGGAGTTAAAAATAATCCTTTTGTAAATAAAAAGCAAATAGGTAAAATTACCGCCACCGCTATACCAATCGTACTTGCTATATAAATTTTAAATCCAAACCGTTTGCTCACGAATAGCTGGATAACCGCTACAGAAATAATTAGCATTATTTGAATCCAAAATGCATTTCTTGGATTGCGTATTCTGTTTTGTGAGACGATTGCATCTAAGGTCGCTGCATGTAGTTCTGTTGTAGAATAAAAAATATCAGACGGCTTGGTCACCCTATTGATTCTCAACATAGACATGCTTCCTATAAAAACAATTCTGTCATTTAGTTTACCTTCCGATATTCTATCTTCAATAACATCAAGGGCACTTATGTATTCATAATTATTTTCTCCTGGTGTGAATGGAAATCTAAGTCCGCCCCGTCTGCCAATGGGAATAGTATATTCTCCAACAGTTATCGACTCTAATCCCTCAGCGCCTATGTTTAGAATTATTTGTTCGGTTTTTTCTGCCATCATCAATGCTCTAATTGCCAGTGTTGGATAAAGTTCATCGTTTGATGCGATGAGAAGCGGTACACGGCGGATTTTTCCGTCTCGATCTGCTCGAAAATCTACTATCCCCACAGGAGAGTTTTCTGCAAGAGTTGCAATCGGAAAAACTGTACCCGGGCGCTGGCGAAAATTTTCAAACCAATTTGGATTATCGGCTAAATAATTATCAACAAATTCAACCGGTCGTCCTTTGACATCAGATCTAATTCGACCTGTATCTCTGTCTGTATATGCGGGCAATACTGTTGGCGTTCGCTGAACTATCTTGGCAAGATAGGCATCATTGTCTAACAAATCTTGTGGAATTCCGGTAAATCCGGCATTTATATTTTTATTTCGCTTCAATGCCCTAGCGATTTCAACCGGCGATACTACATCAGGAGATGACATGTTGATATCAAGCCCTATGGCTGCAGCACCGCTCGAAGTAATTTTATCAATTAGATCTGCAATCGCATACCGTGGCAGCGTATTTCGTCCGAAATGGTTTACTGTCGCCCTGTCTATGTCAACTATTACGGGCAAATCTCTGGGCGATACTTCCTGCCCTTTATACAATGGCGATAGAATATCATAAATGGTATGATTTTGACTTAAAAACACTTGCGGATTAAAAATAAACATCCCAAGAATGAATCCCGCTGCAATTACGCCAAAAGTTAGTTCGGGTGCTCTTAATACAGCCTTTTTGTATAGGTTTTGAATTTTATTAAATAATGAAAAGTTGCGCATTTTAGGCCTCTCACTGTTTATTTTTTCTCATTGTTAAATTGAATAATATTTTAGTACAATGGGGGGTATTTTATGTCAATACTTTAAAAATACAATTATTTCAAAACAATAGCAAAAATCAGTAAAATTTTAATAGACATTGACTTGCATTTTGATCATTTTTCTGAATTGGGGTCAGAGCATGAAACGCATTATAAACTCAGTACACTTATCCACAGCGACGAAAACCAACACAAAATGGGCAAATGCACCCAACAAGATGAAAACATGAAATAAACCGTGAAACCCTACTCTATTTGGAAAAATATTCGGCTTTTTGAAAGCATAGATGATTGCACCTATAGAGTAAAGAACCCCTCCCAAAATTAAAAAGCAAAACTCTACCCTACCCATAGATATTATCAACTCTCTCATAGGTAAAATAGCCATCCAGCCCATAAGAAGATAAATTGCCGTTGAGAAAAAACGTGGCGACTTTAACCATAAAAATTTAAAAATTATCCCTAGAAAAACCAATGTCCATTGAGCTAAAATTATACCCAATTTCCAATATCCGGGAAGATAAATGTAAGATATTACAGTATATGTTCCCGCAATCATAAAAAATATGGCTAAATGATCGAGTTTTCTCCAAAAAGAAACTTCATCATCGGTCTTTTTTTTGATATGGTATAATACGCTTGAAGTGAATAAAAATATCGCACATAGACCATAAATAAGTGAAACACATAGCAAATCAGATCTACCCTTGCACATAATTATCAATAATATAAGGCCCAATAATCCGCATATAGCGCCAAAAAAATGTGACAAAGCAGAAAAACTCTCTTTTTGATTGATACCCATAAATATACCGTGAAAAATAACTTTAAGTCGTGTTTAAAACCACATATAAAGACGATTTTTCGTATATAAAGGTTGCAAAATTCTTTCATTAAATTAAAATAAAGCCGAAACTAATATTAGGACATTGTGCGTAAAAAAGGTAAAATCATGAAAATTAAGATCACTTTACTGAACATTTTAATAAACTGTATAATTATAAGCGTACCCACAGCAATTATAGCACAAGATGCAGATGAAAATACAAATACCGAGAAAGTTTCTGAGCCTAAAACCGAAGAACCTAAAACTACCGGTACCGCTGAAGAAAGACAAATTAAATTTTTAAAAGATACTATATTATTCGGAGTTCATGATGAAAGACGAGATGCAATGACCAGAATATTGCAAATCAAAGACGAAGCAGGAAGAGCCGAATTAAACGATTTGCTAATAGATCTTTTAGAAGAAGAACTCAATACCGAAGTAAAAATAAAAGCACTCACCACCATAGGGCAATTGAATTTAGGCAAGGGCATAGACAAAATTGTTGCACAATTAGACGACAAAAACGAAGAAATACGAACAGCGGTAGTAAACACTCTCAATTCATTGAATGCTGTATCCACTGCCCCAAGAATGATAGAACTATTAAAAGCCCTGCCCAAAGACAGAGACAGTCTTTATCACGAAGCACTTATCACCACTATAGGCAATTTTAAATCCAAAGATTTGGTCGAATTTGCACAAATTAGTATAAATGATAATAGAACTATATTAAGTCTTCGAGAAAAATTTTTACTCTATTTAGTCAGCCTAGAAGATGCCGAATTAGCAAACTATTTTCTAACAATAGCAAAAAATGAGAACGAAGATGCTAATATGCGGGCATATGCGGTTGGCGGATTGGGACGAATAGGAAACGAAGAACATGCTAAAGAAATAAAATCAATATTAGAAGACATAGATGCCCTTCCCATAAGTAGAAAACAACGATTACACACTTTATCAATGTATGCGATAACTGCACTCGTAAGGCTGGGAGACACCGATGCAACCCCAAGATTAATGGATGCACTTAGAGATAATAATCCATCGGTAAGACTTAGGGCAGTTCAACTGCTTAAAGAACTTAAAGATGAAAGAACTATTGACATTTTAAAGTACAAAATGAATCATGATCAAAACAGCCGTGTTCGCAGAATAGCAGAAGAAGCACTTATTGAAATGGGAGCAATCAAAAAAGATAATACCGAAGATGAAAAATAAAATCAAACCATTATTAAATAAAAATTCATCGTTATTTGATATATCGCTTTTTATAGTAATATCTGCATTTGTGTCCATTATTATTATGGATATAATCGTAATGCCGATAACAGTTTTTGCCGTTGAAAAAACTACCCTTTTCAATACCATATTAAAAAACACAGCTATATCGGCAATTTTGATTATGCTTCTTTGGACTATTGCCAATAAAAGCCTGCAAATGAAAAAATCGGGACATTCCGTTTTAAAAATTTTAGCAACTTTATCTATAAAGCCTTTAAAATTTTTAGGCATTATATTTTGTTTCATTATTATTGTAGGGCTAATAATATTTATATTATACCTGTTTTTTTCTGTAAATAATTCATTTCTCTATAAGATTATGAGTAATTAAATGACACCAAGCGATTTAGATAAATATTTGACCGATTTACCCAAACTCGATAGAGGTGCAAATTTCAATTCGTTTTGGGATAAATCCATTTCTAGTATCAAAAAGATAAACATGGATTTATCGGTAAACAAAACAAATCGCAGTGGAATATCCCCTTTTAAAGCATTTAATGTAACCTTTCGAGGATTTGCAAAAGCCTCGGTTCACGGAACTCTTTATCACAATTTAAAAATAAAAAAACCTAAAATGATAATTTATTTACACGATTACAATAATTGTACCGAGTTACCTGCATCTGTGTTAAATCCTTCGTTTTCATATTTCTTCCTTAGAATGAGGGGGCATAGCCTTTCGGCTCCCACGGAGAATACTGAACTTGAGTTAAAGACTCCCGGATTTGCAATAGAGAACATTCTCGATCCTGATACATATTATGTTAAGGCAATTTACCTCGATGCTTATAGACTAATAGATGCTTTACGCCTTATGCCCCAAATAGATTGTTCATCTATTGGCATAATAGGAAAAGGTTTAGGAGCCGCTTCTGCAATGTTTTGCGGATGTATGCACGAAAGAATATCTGCAATAGTCTTGGAAACACCTTTATTTGCAAATATACGTTTAAGCCAAAACGAATCTACAAGCCTCTTAACCGAAGAAATAAATACTTATTATAGGGCTTCAGCAAAATCAAAACAAAATCAAATAAAAAACAATTTAGTATTATTTGATATACTAAATTTTACCGATAAAATCAATAAGCCTGTTCTTGTTACAGCCGGACTCAAAGACAGTATAGCGCCTCCAAATTGCACAATGGGATTTTTTAACCGCTTACTTACCGACAAAACAATTGAAATATATCCTACAGAAGGAAATACTGCAGGCGGAAATAAGCAAACTATAAAGTCAATTAAATGGCTTAAAGATAGAATATAAGCTAGTTTTAGGCTAGCTTCAAGCTAAAATTTTTCTAAAACTTCTACAATGAATAAAATACAATTCTTGTATAATTCTTCTTTATGCCCTTTTAGACCATAAAGTACTCAAATTAAATCAATTTTGTCGCTTTTAAGACTATTTAAGTTTATTTTATCTTGTGCTATTATTTACGCAAAAGTTAATAGTAGAGCGTTTTCATGTACGTATATGATATAAAAACAATATTAGGAAAAAACATAAAAATTTACAGGAAAAAATCCGGTTTAACCCAAGAAAGGTTTTCTGAAGATATAGATTGCAGTTTAAGTCATCTTGCAAATATAGAAATAGGAAAAAAATATCCGGGTCCTGAATTGTTATCATTAATTGCCGAACGTTTAAATGTTAAGCCCTCTGCTCTTTTTGTTACTACTGATGAAGAAACACTTTACTCTGTAGTATCCGAGGTAATTGAAACATTAGAATATCAAAATGAGAAAAACGATTCTATACTGCAAAAACTAAATAAAAATAGGATAATCGACAATTAAGCAATTTGCGAGCCAAAAATAAGAGGTACAAAAACAGCCTCTGTAATAAATTCTTCTATTAATTTATCGCCATTTTTAGTATATCGAATAATTTTATGAGTTGAATCAGAAGAAATAGGTATTACCAATCTGCCTGTGGGGGTAAGCTTTTTCAATAAATCAACAGGTAAAATATCTGCACCTGCCGCAACTATGATTGCATCAAATAAACCATCTGCCTTATTAAAATCATCACTTTTAATAAACCTTATATTTGATAAATTGAGTTGTGAAATTACAGAACGTGCTCTATCGCTAAGCAAATGAATCCTTTCCAAAGTCGTTACACTTTTTGCAAGACAAGACAAAATCGCAGTTTGGTATCCTGAACCTGTACCTATTTCAAGAACTCTATCTGTTTTTGAAAGGTTCAATGATTGAACCTTGATTCCAATTATTGAGGGCTTAGAAATAGTTTGGCCGAAACCTATGGGCAATGATGTATCTTCATACGAATTATAGCGAAGAGCTTCTGATACAAAATAATGCCTTGGAATATTATACATTGCCTCTAATACACTACAATCATGTACTCCCTTGTCGGATATTGCATCTAACATTTTGCGTCTCACGGTTATCATTCCATCATTTTTATGGGACAAAATAGCCTCCGCTTTCATTGCCAATTAAATTTTTATAGTTAACGTCTATTCGCACATCTGACCACCAACCTGCAAGTCTTCTGCTTCTGAAAGTAGAGTAAACAATAACGTATCGGTATTCAGGTGTATCTTTAATTTTACCATACATCGATTTAAGTGAATCTATATTAGATGCTCGAATTACCTCTCCTCCGGTAGACTTGGCAATATTAACAAGCACCTGATCGGGAGAGTTAAATGAAATTATATATATGGGTACATAATTGGCTTTGGCATATTGTATAATAGTATTTGTGCTGTATTGTTCAAAAGAATCTTGTGTAACGCTTCCATCGGTAACAAGAACAACGGCTCTTCTATTTAATCTTGAACTTAAATCTGTAATCGCATTGTAAAGAGTTCGGCCTATTGCCTTGCCCTGTCCGTACTCTCCATTTTCAAGCAGTTTTAAATTTCTCCTCATACTCCAATCAAAATCGTTTACATCGAAATAATCAGAGTTGAAATCAACTATTTTTACTGCATCATTTTTACGCATATTCTTAAAAAAGAATTCGGCAGTCCATGGAACATTCTTGGCATATTCTAAAGCCTTATTTGATCTATCTATGCAAAATACAGCCGATACCGAATCGCTCATCTCTTTAAGATGATTTACCGAAAATTGACTAATAGGAGCATTATTTTCAATAATGGTAAAGTTTCTGTTATCTAAGTTATACACCGGCTCGCCCTCATGATTGCGAACATATACATAGCAAGCTACAACAGGAAACCGGCTCGCATCTATGGAAGCTACATCTAATTCGAGATTTGAAAACAATCTCTCAACAGGTGAAAATATTTTTACCGATTGCTGACTGTAATCTAAACAATACAAAAATGAATTATTATCATAAGTTGAAGCAAATAATCGTGTAAAATTTGCTTCTTCATTAAGAGGTGCAAATTTGCTTAAAACCTCAGTTGTGGGATCATACCAAAAAAGACCTTGTCGTTCATCACTAATTGCAAGTCTATTACCGGCAACCGATATACCCCTTGGAGAGTTAAACTCGTTTTCAAGAATATTCTTTAAAAAATTACCCGACTCATCAAAGCAGGCAATTCGTCGATTAAGCCTATCTGCAACATAAACAATCTCATTCAAAACTGCTATACCGGCAGGAGAGTTTAACTCGCCCTCATATTCGCCTCTCTTGCCAAACTCAAACAAAAAGGCACCCTCAGAATTAAACTTTTGAACTCTATGATTTCCATTATCTACAACATAAATATTTCCTTTGCTGTCAAACAGAACACCTGAAGGACCTAATAATTCACCGGCTTCCTTTCCTGTTTTGCCAAACTCTTTTATTAAGTGACCTGAAGTATCGAGCAAAAGTACCCTGTCTTTTTTATAGTCACTTACTACCAGCCTGTCTTTATTACAATCAATGCCATATAATTGTGAACCACGGCCATAATCTATCGAGAAAACCCCTTCTCCATTGAGGTCTATTTTTGTGAGTTTGCCCGATCCAAATGAGGTAATATAAATATTTTTTTCTCTATCTATAGCAATATCCATAGGACGCAAAAAGGGCATTCTATTCATATCCGAAGATTTTATCTCTTGATTTAGAACATATTCTGTAAATTTGGGTCTGCTATTGCCCAGAAACTCTTTATATTTTAAACTACGCAGTTTAGAATTAAAAATAGGATTATCGGGCAATAGCCGAGTTAAAGCCTCAAGCTCTGAAATTGCAGCATCTGTAAACCCTGCTAATTTATAAGATCTTGCCATATAATCTCTGGCACTTATATAATCTGGGTATCTTCTTAAAGCATTTCTGAAAAATTCAACTGCAGCGAGATATTTTCCGCCATTGTATAAAACAATTCCTCTGTTGAAATCTGCTTTTGCAGTTTGAAATCTTGCAAAATCATCTGCAAAAAGCGGCACAGCAAAAAGTAAAATAATTGAGACAACTTTTATAATAGATATACGCTTAATACCAATCAATATCAAACCTCTTGTTTAATTTAAAACTTTCCTATTTCTATTGTCGGATGATTGGCTAAAAAAATTAGGAATTAGATATACTCACTCCCGTCTGCTCATCTCATCATAGATCATTTTAGCTAATCCCAAATTGGAG
>Ga0099364_10013432_pt1 | contig 10986 bp, 10 predicted proteins | sample TergutTh196P3_FD_73070 | JGI IMG/M metagenome (GOLD analysis project Ga0099364, IMG submission 73070) | Microcerotermes parvus P3 segment gut microbial communities from Pointe-Noire, Republic of the Congo - Th196 P3 | ecosystem: Host-associated > Arthropoda: Insects > Digestive system > Gut ... | reverse complement strand
CTTCGTCGCCGCGCCTTGCATTTGGGCTTGTTTTGGCCAAACGCATGCGCGTTATATGTGTCAACACGCCCTAATTATGGAGTGCGCGAAGCGCACCTATTTATTAGCAGGGCTTTGCCCTGCACAACAATTAATCATTAACCGTCAATCATTAATCATTATTTTTTACAATTATGAACTATATAAGCGAAGATACTATCGCAGCACTATCCACTGCGGCAGGCCAGTCCGCAATTGCAGTCATCCGCCTTTCCGGGAAGCAAAGCTTCTTGATTATGGAGCGTTTGTTTAAACCTTCTTCTAAAAAAGAAGCTCAGGTTCGGCACGGCTTTATCGTTGACAGCGGCAAAAAAATCGACGAAGCGCTTTGCGCCTTTTTTAAAGCGCCGAACTCTTATACCGGCGAAGATATGGCTGAGATCTCAACGCACGGAAATCCCGTAATAATAAAAGAAGTTTTAGCCCTTTTATGTAAACATGGAGCCCGCCCGGGGGGCCCCGGAGAGTTTACTTACAGGGCTTTTATCAACGGCAAAATGGACCTTGCCGAAGCGGAAAGCGTCTGCGCTCTTATTACAAGCAAAACCGAAACAGCCGCAAAAGCCGCATTGAATAATGTCAGCGGGGAATTCTCTTCAAAAATAAAAGGCCTCAAAGATGCCCTTACCAACCTGCTTGCATATCTTGAAGTTTCGCTTGACCATCCCGACGAAGAAATAGATTATCTTACAAGAGAACAAAAACTTGAACGCATTGAAAATCTGATTTCAGAAATAAAAAAATTAAGCGAAGCTTACAAAATAAGCCAATACCTGCAAAAAGGCTTAAGAGCGGCAATTATCGGGAAACCCAATGCCGGAAAATCTTCGCTTTTAAACGCGATTCTCGGACGCAACCGCGCGATAGTTACGGAAATAGCAGGCACAACAACAGATACTATCGAAGAAACTATTGACTGCCGCGGCATACCGCTGACAATAATAGATACCGCCGGAATAAGAACGCATTCAAAAAATTCAATAGAACTTCTCGGACAGGAACGCTCAAAAGAAGCAGCCCAAAAAGCCGACTTAATAATCTGGGTCTTAGACGGCTCGCAGCCGCTCGACAAAAACGACGAAGAAATAGCGGAATTTATAAAAAAATCAAACTTAAATATTCCTATAATAGAAGTTATAAACAAAAACGACTTAAAACTACAGTGTGGAGTGTGGAGTGCCGTTACTCCCTCGCCCCTTGCGGGAGAGGGCCGGGGTGAGGGGTTCGCCGTTCACTCCGCACTGTCGTTAAAACTTTCAGCAAAATCCGGCGCAGGCATTCAGCAGCTTTTAGACGCAATAGCGCGCTTTGCCGGAATCTCCGACACAAACAATGAATATTTGCTTATAAACTCGCGCCATTTAGAACTTTTGCAAGCTTCGCTTTCTTCACTTAGCAGAGCAAAAGAACATATCGCCGATAAAGAAGCAGACGAACTCGCCGCATTTGAAGCCCGCAGCGCTCTTCAGTCATTAAACGAAATTCTGGGCATAAACGTATCTCAAGATATTTTGGATTCAATCTTTGGCAATTTTTGCATAGGGAAATGAGAAAAAGCAATTTTAATTTGATAAAATTTTTGCCGATCACACGTTAACAAACGCAGCAGGCGGCGATTCATTTTCTGCAAATACTTTTTGAAGGAAAACAAATCATGTTAAACCAGGAAATAAAAAACAAGCTCAATGCTCTTTGGGATATGTTTTGGTCCGGAGGAATGACAAATCCGCTGACGGCTTTGGAGCAAATTTCATATTTGCTGTTTTTAAGACGCGCGGAAGACGCCGACTTAGTCAAAGAGAAGAAATATAAATGGAGTTTTTATACAAAACAAAAAAATATAAACCTTCCCGTTCACATCAAAAAAACTTTCGAATATTTAAAATCCATAAACAAAAAAAACGAATTTTTTACGCAGGCCATGAAAAATGCAAATTTTTTGATCACAAAACCGGCCCTGCTTGAAGCCGGAATCGATTTGATCGACAATATTTATGCGGAAGCGGAAAAAGAAAGAAAAAAAGGGCAATATTTTCAGGATACATTAGGGGATTTTTACGAACTTATTTTAAAACAAACCAATGAAGCCGGCAAAAACGGCCAGTTTAGAACGCCCAGACATATTATACAGCTGATGTGCGAAATAATAGAACCTTCTCTTGAAGACACAATTTGCGACGTAACGTCCGGCACTTCGGGCTTTTTGGTCGGCGCTTACCAGTATATTATTTCACAAAATTCAAATGAAAAGCCAAAGGAAGATGAAAACGGATTTAAAAGACGTTTTTCGGGAAATCTGATAAAAGATAAAAAGAAAATTAAAAAGCTCGAAGAAAATACGTTTTTCGGTTATGACATAGATATGACGATGATACGGCTTGGAATGATGAATCTGCTAATGCATAATATCAAAAAACCGAGAATAAAATTATTAGATTCTCTCTCGCAGGGGTTTGATAAGTCCGAAAAAAATATACAGTTCTCAAAAATTCTCGCAAATCCTCCTTTTGCGGGACGCGTAGACAGTTTGGGCACAAGCTTGGCTTTAAACAGAGTATATCCCGTTAAATTTGATAAAAACAACAATAGAATAAAACAGAATATTCAATCTGAAATTTTATTTTTAGAACGCATTGTGCGGCTGCTAAAGCCTGAAGGAAAAGCTGCGGTCATAGTTCCGGAAGGCGTTCTTTTCGGAGGCGGCAATGCAAGAAATAAAATCAGGGAAATACTTCTAAAAGATTGTTGTTTAGACGCTGTTATTTCTCTTCCGTGCGGCGTTTTCCTGCCTTATACGGGAGTTAAAACGTCCATATTATTTTTTACCAAAAGGACAATGAACGGCAAAAAATACAATACCGAAAAAGTTTGGTTTTACGAATTAAAAAGCGACGGGTACAGTCCGGATGACAACAGAGTAAAATTAGCCGAAAACCCTTTGCCTGAAACGGCAGATATATACAAAAACAGAAAAAAGAAAAATTTAAATAACAGGAAATCTTATTTTTACGTTCCTCTGGCCGAGATTTTATCCAATGATTCGGATCTAAGCTATAACAGATACAGAGAGTTTGAGTATATTGAACAAAAATACGATCATCCGCGGGAAATATTAAACGCCTTAATAAAACTTGAACAAGAAATTTCAAAAGAAATGAATATGCTTAAAGATTTAATAAAATAATGAAAAAAGAAAAAATATTTGGTCTTCTTTATTTTGCTAAACAATCGAATTTAAACGCCCGCGACGGCAAAAACAGCGGAGATTATCCTTTTTATTCCTCAAGTCCCTCGGTATCCAAAAGAATTTCAAGCGCCCAGTACGAAAAAAACGCTTTAATCATAGGAACGGGCGGCGCGGCAAACGTACACTTTTCATCAATCCCTTTTTCGACAACTTCACATTGTATCGTTTTATATTCAAAGAATGATAAATCGGTCAATGCTAAATACGTTTACTATTTCTTAGCGTTTAACTTACAATTGCTGGAAGAAGGGTTCAAAGGCGCGGGATTAAAAAATCTTTCCAAAACCCATATAGCAAATATAGAGATCCCCGTATTAAAAATTGAAGAACAGGAGAAAATTGTCACAATTCTTGATAAAATTCAATCTCTGACGGAAAAAAGAGAGAAAACTATCCGGTATTTGGAAGATTTGCAGTATTCAATATTTATCGACATGTTCGGGGATCCGGTTATTAATCCGAAAGGGTGGGATGAAACCGAACTGAAAAATATATCGATATTGGAAAGAGGACGTTTTTCTCCGAGACCGCGGAACGATCCGTCTTATTTTGGAGGCGCTTACCCTTTCATACAAACAGGCGACATATCGCAAAGCAATCACAGGATCAGCGGGTATAAACAAACATTGAATGAAAAAGGGATCGGCGTAAGCAAGAAATTCGGCAAAAATACGATCGTTATTGCCTTAGTAGGAGCAACTATAGGAAAAACCGCCGTATTGGAAATAGACGTATACGCCACGGACAGCATTATAGGAATTACTGCAGATCCGAATAAAATCAACAATGTTTTTCTTGAAATGCTGCTAAGATTTCAAAAAGACAAATTATCGGCGACCGCTCCAAAAGCCGCGCGGGCAAACATAAATTTATCTATTTTGGAAAAATTAAAAATAATACTGCCTCCGGTTCAGCAGCAAAACCAATTTGAGAAAAAGTATGAAAGTATACTTGCTAAAAAGAAAAAACTAATCGAATCAAACGAAATAATAAATCTTTTATTTAAAAGTTTGTCGCAGCAGGCGTTTAGCGGTAATTTTGCATATAATCCGAATATAGAATTGGACGCAATTCTAAACGCCGTAGAATTGGAAAAACCGGATACGGAAAATAATTTAACCCCGTTATCAAAAGGCTCTGCTTTAACCCAGCTGCTGATTGACAGATTAAAGTCTCAGAAATTCGACAATAGCGAAATGTACGATAAAGCCAGATATGCAGTATTCAGATTAATAAAGGATAAAGAAATTATCCAAAAATTCGATAAAAATCCGGAAAAAATTAAACTTATATCATGAAATTATTAAACTTAAAAATAGGACAGACAAAAAACGGATTTAGAAGCCTGCCTCCGGGCTTTAGCGTTCAATTTCGTTCTTTAAACGATCTGCAGTCAATGTCAAAATTCAATCCGTTTTGTTTTGCGGGGCTTAACGGAAGCGGAAAATCAAACGTTTTGGAAGCATTGTCTGCAATATTTTGCCATATGGAGTTTTCTACGGCCGTTTTTACGCCGGAATCTTTTAAAAAATATTTTGACGCAAAAAAATGCAGTCCCGACGCTTTTGAATTAACTTATTTGATCGCTCCGAAAAGTTCGGACGCAAACGATATAGAAAATTTTGTACGGGTAAGAATATCAAAAGAGGAAAATAAAGAGCCCGCGGTTTTTATTTTGCCTTATCCTTTCGACGGTACAAAAAAAGAACGTAAAATACCCTTGGCAAAAGAAACGAAACTGTATCTGCCCGACCACGTTATAGCGTATTCTTCCGGAGAAAACGAGGTATTGAGCCTGCCGTACAGAAAATGCAGGCTGGTTCATTTAGACGAATACATTCAGGGAATAAAAAATAACTATGAAAAATATACCGAACCGGAAAACAGCCTGATATTTATAGACAACAATATGAGCCAGGCGGTGCTGCTTGCCTGTCTGCTGTTTGAAAACGAAGAAACTTTAAAACCGATCGCCGAAGAAGCCGGGATTACGGATATTCAAAGTTTTAGGATGCATATAAATTTTCACCGGTTTAATTTCCAGCAAGAAAAAGAAACCGCGGTAAAACTTCTGGAAAACGAACAAATAGCCAAATTAAAAAAATGCGCCACGTCGTGGTTTGCGGACGATAAAAAAATATATCTGGATTTTTTTGTAAATAAAGCGGCTAAAGAGGCATTCAAAAATCATTTTAAAACTTCGTTTGAACTGTTTCAGGTTTTTAGGATTTTATACGAATTAAATTCATATAAAATCGGCGAAGAAATAAAAGAAGACGTTTACGGCTCCAAAGGTTTTTATACCGACTGGAAACTGCCGACCCCTTCCCCGAAGGAAAACATATTTCATTTTTTGGATTTTAAGATAATCAAGAAAATAAAAGAAACAAACAAAAATATGGAACTGTTATTGAGAGAGCTTTCTGACGGAGAACATCAGTTTTTGCATACCGTGGGAATATGCCTTTTGATGAAAGACAGAAGAACATTATTGTTATTGGACGAGCCGGAAACTCATTTTAACCCCAATTGGAGGGCGAAATTTATACAAATGCTTTATGACGGCATTGAATCCGGAAAAGGGAACGCCCAAAACGCGCATTTGCAAAAAGACATTATTTTAACTTCCCATTCTCCTTTCGTTCTTTCGGACTGTATGCCCGACAATGTCATATTTTTTGACGCAAATAAAGATTCCCGTCCGGAAGCAAAAAACGCAAAAGAACTCGGCGTCAATACTTACGGCGCCGGCGTAGATTTTATTTTAAAAAGCTTTTTTAAAACGGGTTTAAATTCGGCAAAATCTTTTACGGAATTAAGAAAAATTATTGATGACGGAGATCTCGGCGAACTGCAAAACGCCGTCGAACAATTCGGCGAATCTTATGAAAAGCAGTTTCTTTTCAAAAAAATATATGAAAAAATGAAAGAGAAAAAATGATATTTAAAATTAAAAGACTAAAATCCAGAATTTGCATAATACATCAAATTCCAAAAAAATTTTTTAATAATCTTGAAAGCGCGCGGCGTTTTGACGATAATTTATTTCCGGATTGGTTTAACGTTTTTGACAGAACGGCTTTAAGAGCCAAATTTGAAACGGTTTACAACAAATACAAAGCCATACAAACCCCGAGAAACCGCTTGAGAATAATTGAAGCTTTTACAAATAATAATAAGATTTTTGAATTATGCTCAAATTCTCCGGATACAGAGCCGGTAAAAATAAAAAGTTTGCCTAAACGCATACAAAAGCCGCTGCGTATATTATTTGAACATTTATACGACGAATCTATCCATCATCCGGGCTTTCTTGAGCTGGTCGGAAATGATACGATACGAAAAGCGATGCTAAGATTTCAGGACGATAACGGCTATTCCATTATTTGTCCTTTTTGCGGTTTAGAAACTTTTTTGATTTTAGACGGACAGCAGCAGCCTTCTCTTGACCATTGGCTGCCAAAAGCGGTTTTTCCTCAAAGCGCGGTAAATTTTAACAATTTAGTTCCCATGGGCAATGCCTGCAACGCGGCTCCGGCAAAAGGCGTAAAGCCAGTTATTTATGCCGATAATACAAATAACAGGACCGCGGCATATTATCCGTATCGGGAACACGCGGGCGTTGATATGCGTTTTACATTCATAAACGAGCCGGCGGCTTCAAATATCAATAAGAATGATTGGCGGTTTCAAATAATGCCAGCCGACGCTGCCGACACAGACATATTTAACAGCTGGCTCTCAATTTTTAACATACAAAAGCGTTATGACGGTTTTTTTGAATATCTTTTCGACGGCAGCCGCTGGGAACGGCATTATAGAAAATATTTGGAAGACAATGAAATTCCTCCCGCCGATAATATTGCCGGACTAAAAGAAAGTTTTAGAAAATGGAAAAATAATTTTAATGCCTATGCCCAGCCCGGCGCTTTGCTCTACGTTCACTTTATCGATTATTTAATAAACAGAGCCTCCGACGGCTTTCTTTACGGAATAGGAAGGTTTATCAACAATAATTTTCAAATGCCCGCCGTTTAGGGCGTGTTCATGCTGTTACGTCGCATTTGCGCGCTTGACATAGTATATACAATCGTATATACTATTACCAAAAAGGAGCGCGGCTATGCAAACGACAAAAGTATTTATGAGCGGAAACAGCCAGGCAATAAGGCTTCCGAAAGAATGCAAGGTAAAGGAAAAAGAATTATTCGTCAAAAAAGTGGGCGGTTCCATAATTTTATTATCAAAAAAAAATCCTTGGGCTTTGTTTAACAAAACTCTTTCGGATTTTTCTCCGGATTGTTTTTCTTCGGGAAGAAACCAGCCTAAAATGCAAAAAAGGAAATTTAAATAATGTACTTATTAGATACTAATATCTGCATATACATTATAAATAAGCGTCCGGTTAATATTGTAAATAAACTGAATTCGCTAAAGCCGAACGATGTTAAGCTTTCATCCGTATCAATAGCGGAACTTGAGTACGGCATTGCCAAAAGCATGCACAAAGAACAAAACAGACATGCTTTAATAGGGTTTTCATCGGCTTTTGACATTATTCCTTTTGACGATATGGACGCGCAAATTTACGGAGAAATGAAAGCCGATTTGGAAAAAAGAGGAAAAATCATAGGCCCTTATGACCTGCAGATCGCAGCGCAGGCAATATGCAGAAATTTGATACTGGTTACAAACAATACAAAAGAATTTAAACGAATTTCCGGATTAAAACTGGAAAACTGGAGTTCGGCATAAAATCAGCACAAAGCCGGAAAAAATTTTGCTAACATATAAATGCCTTCCTGTCCGGCTGTAACTTCATGTAAAGCTTCTGCCGGCATAAATCCCATGCTGCCAGGCACATACTCCAGCTCTTTTCCCTCGCATATGCACTTTCCAAAACCTGCAACAACTTCATGTATCTCTGTCTGCCCGTTATGCGAGTGCAACCCTATTTTTTTGCCGGGCGCGACTTTTATAAGATGGCAGCTAAACTTTCCATCCGTATGTTTTGCCGTTATGATATGCTTCAGTTCTACGCCTTCAAATTTCGCATGTTTATTCCACGGCATTGCTGCAATTTTGTCCGTTTCGCCTTTAAAAAACAGTTTGCCGTTTTCAAACAGCTCAAAAATATTTTTACTTTCCATAAAAGTCTCCTTTTTGTATGATTATAATAAATTATCGCAAAAATTAATTGCACAATACAAGGATTTGTATGCGCCAAAAACACGGTCAAAATTTTTTAATTGATAACAATATCGCCAACAATATAATTAAGGCCGCTTCTCTAAGTCCGCAAGACGAAGTCTTGGAAATCGGTCCCGGAAAAGGCATACTTACAAAACTTATACAGCCGCAGGTAAAACATTTAACCGCTGTTGAAATAGATCCTGTTTTAGCTCAGCAGTTAAAGCATTATTTTTCTTTTCACAATATTAATAATGTGGAAATTGTGAATGAAGACTTCTTAAAACTACAGTTTGGAGTTTGGGGTTTGGAGTTTGAAGTAAACGGCGAAAAAGGTCATTGCGCGCCGCCGGCTTTGCCGGCGAAGCAATCCGGCGTAGTTGCCGTTAACTCCACACCCCACACTTCACACTCCAACCTTTCGAAATTACCTTTTAAGGTAATTTCAAATCTTCCCTACAATGTCGGTACTGCCATTATTCAAAAAATTTTGCCTTTGCCAAATTGGACGCAATGCGTATTCATGCTTCAGAAAGAAGTTATCCACAGGCTTGCCGCAAAACAAGGTTCCGGCGATTACGGATACATTTCAATTTTTACGCAATATTACGCGGACTGCGAAATTTTATTTGACGTTTCCCCAAAATGTTTCAACCCTCCGCCAAAAGTAACTTCATCAGTTATCAAACTTACTAACAAAAACCCGCAGACGCCTGATCCGCTATTTTTTGAATCAGTTAAGCGAAGCTTCTCAATGCGCAGAAAAACAATTTTAAACTGTTTGGCTTCATTCAAAAATTTAGAAAAAAGTCAAGCAAATAAAATCTTAATAACCTGCGGTTTAGACCCGTTTTTAAGGCCTGACAAGCTTTCCATTTCAGATTATCTGCGCTTGACTTCCGAAATCAAAAAATGTATAATTTTACAATCATAATTTGAATTTAAAAACTGCGCTTTTTTTATACAAAAACAGCCGGTTTATATCTTTATCCACAGCTGTGGATAACTTTGGGGAAAATATGAGTAATTCTGTAAATGACTTATGGAAAAAGGTTGTGGATAACCTTAACCTTTCAATTTCGCAGGAAACCTATAATTTATGGATTGCGCCGCTTAAACCGCTTACTTTGGAAAACAATATTTTTACGGTTGCGGTACCGAATGTCTATTTTTCGCAATGGATAGAAAGCCACCAGCAAAAGAATATTGAACGCACTTTGTCCGAGCAAACCGGGCAGCCGGTAATATTAGAATTAAAACCCCAGCAGGATTTAACGCCGATTCTTGCTAAAGTGGAAAACACGCCCGCGCCTGCAGACATACCCGCGCCCGTTTCACAAAAAGACCAGATAAATTTCAAATATGTGTTTGAGCGTTTTGTCGTAGGCTCTTCAAACAGATTCGCGCACGGCTGTTCTGAAGCTGTCGCGAAAAATCCGGGCAAACAGTTTAACCCGCTTTTTCTTTACGGCGGCGTTGGTTTGGGCAAAACCCATCTGCTTCACGCGATCGGCAATTACATAAAACAGTCAAACCCGCAGCTGCGCATGCTTTACACAACAGCGGAAAAGTTTACTACGGAGTTTATTGAATCGCTGCGTTTTGACAAAATGTCTTCATTTAAAAATAAGTACAGAAGTTTGGACTGCCTTTTGATAGACGATATACAATTTTTAGTAGGCAAAGAAAGCTCGCAGGAAGAGTTTTTTTATGTATTTAATTCACTTTACGATTCCAGAAAGCAGGTTGTTATTACTTCAGACCGCCCTCCGAAAGAGCTTGAAAAAGTTGAAGAAAGGCTTATTTCCCGCTTTGAGTGGGGCATTATAGCGGACATTCAGGCGCCGGATTTGGAAACAAGGATAGCAATTCTGCGTAAAAAAGCGGAAGAAGAAAAACTTTACGTTCCGGATGATGTTATATTGTATATAGCAACCCGCGTAAAATCCAATATAAGAGAGCTTGAAGGCTCTTTGCTGCGCATAACCGCGTTTTCAGCTTTTACCGGCACGCCTTTAACGGTTGATTCAGTTGAAAAAATATTAAAAGACATTATTGTGGATTCCGCGGAAACAAAGATTACAATAGAAAATATACAAAAAGTCGTGGCAAACGAGTTCAATATAGATTTAAGAGATATGAAATCCAAAAGAAGAACTGACGCCATTGCTTTCCCGCGGCAGATTGCCATGTATCTTGCGCGCACGCTAACGGACGAGTTTTCCACAAACGACATCGGAGACGCTTTCGGCGGAAGAGATCATACCACGGTAATGCATGCCTGCAACAAAATAAAAGATAAAATGAATTCTGATCCTTATTTTAATGCCAAACTAAACCAGATTATAAAGAAGATAAGACTTTCGGAAGACAGTTAACGGCAAGTAAAATATAAAAAGTGAAACTCCACGGCACGACAAACGCATGAAAGCTATAATAAAATATTACTCTCGCCGCTGTCGTCTCCCTCGCCCCTTGCGGGGTCGCAGTGCGACGAATAAGGAGCACGA
>Ga0099364_10009810_pt1 | contig 10986 bp, 8 predicted proteins | sample TergutTh196P3_FD_73070 | JGI IMG/M metagenome (GOLD analysis project Ga0099364, IMG submission 73070) | Microcerotermes parvus P3 segment gut microbial communities from Pointe-Noire, Republic of the Congo - Th196 P3 | ecosystem: Host-associated > Arthropoda: Insects > Digestive system > Gut ... | reverse complement strand
ACGCTTCGTCCCAGTCAATCGCCACGGAAATCGCATCGTCCGTCAAGCGGTCGAATACAATCTCAAACGGCTGACGGCTCACTTCGTCAATCGCTCCGTTCAATTCTCCCTCAAAAACCACCATCACCTCACGGGTGATTTTCAAAGCATCCAAGTCAGGCTTGAAATACACGGTCAACCCGTTATCGTCCGTCTCCATCACCTGCGCCTTGCTGACAAACAGGTTTGGCCGCTTAACGGCATAACTTTCGGTCACCAGACCGCTCGCATTCCAACCTGTCACCCGCTCTTCTGTGAAACTCACGAATTCCCCGGTGAGGTTGCTGTCCGAGGCATAGGCGTTATACACGGCAGCCCAATTGATCTCCACAGGAATCACGTCCGCCGTGAGGGAGGTGTACACAATGGGACGTGTCAGGCTGTGAACTGCACCCCAGCCATCCTCCATGATGCCTTGGAAAATCACCGTAATCTCACGGGTAAATTCTTCCGGTGGCGGCAAATCCTTTTCCTTCCATTCCCCAATGAACACCATATTGATGTTCTTGTTGTTATAGACTTTGGGGATGTAAAAGACGTAGCACCCGTCGGCGGTCGATACCTGGCCGTCGATCGGAGCAATCACAAAATCAAAATACTTGTTGGATTCCTTACTTGTTAATGTGAAGCTTTCATAAATGTCGAACACGGCGGCGTTCACCTTGAGATAGCCGTTGTCCGACTGCTTCGAGTCCCAGATAAAGTAAATACCCGGGAAGTCTTTACTGTGTGCGTTAGACGTGATTTTGGGTCCGGACGCATTCTTACGTGAGTCGTTTTCCTTGAAGCCAATGTTGACGGCCACTGCTCTGTCTGATGCACCGTACCATTTGACCTCACTCACCGGATTCGCCGCAAACGCGTTGACGACCAACGCGATCAGGGCGACCGTGGAAAGTGTTACACAAGTTCTTCTCATTGTTGTTACCTCAAACGCTGTTGTGAAACGAAACTCGTCGTCCTGTGCATGACGGGACATGCGGCTGACATTGGTGTCCTTCTTGTTAGTAATATAGATTATGCATCTCATGGAAAGTAACAGTTTTACTCATAATGTCGAAATTTGCGGCTGTTGTGGTTTTTCTTTTGATACATAATGAAGAATCTATAACGAAAAATACCCATGTGAAATGGCATTTATGCAATCAGTTTATTGAAAAATAGATAACGCTCGTTAAAGCGTGAAGTGAAATAGACAGAAAGAATCTATCAGAATTGTGTTTTGGCACAAAGCGTTCTGAGATAAGGCGTCTTGCCCTGAACTACCTTTTTTGGAGACATCATCGCGATTGGAAATACTCCATCACCTGATCAAGGAGCGGGTCGTAGTACGGAGCGGTTCCATCCAACACAAATGGCTTCTTTGTATTGTCGGACACTTCCGTTCCAGACGGCAACTCCATGACCGGACTGCTGTCGTCGGGCGGCAGTTGCAAATCGTCGTCCGCTTCAAATTCGCCTGTTGTGACATGCTCGACAAGACGGTTGATTTGCCGTCCGAGTTCCTCACCGGGGATAATCGTCCGCAAATCGCGAATCCGATATGTCACGACCTTCTGGCGGTCGGATAATTCCAACGAGTAGCCGTCGTTTGGTGAAACGCCCCATTCGTCGTCATCGGCCTTGTTGCCGCGATTGATGTTCTTTTCCGACGGGCGGAAATACTCCGACTTGGTCACGCGAATCGTCCCCATGTTGAGCGGCAGCTTGATCATTTCCTGCACCGTTCCTTTGCCGTAAGACCGCGTTCCGGCCACGACAGCGATTCCGTGATCCTGCAAACACGCGGCCACGATCTCCGCCGCACTGGCACTCATCGAATCCATGAGTACGACGACCGGTTTGTCCCAAATCGCGGTTCCCCGGGCGGTGATTGTGTCGGTGAACCCTCGCTGCTTCGTCGTGACGATGACACCTTCGTTGAGAAAAAGGTTGCATACGCCGACCGCCGCATTCAAATAGCCACCGGGATTTCTCCGCAGGTCAAGTATGACGCCCCGAATCCCTTGCGATTCGTTCAATTTTTCAAGTGCCTTGGCAATTTCCAACGGCGTTGAATCACAGAACGTCTTGTTGAGGGCAATGTAACCGATGTCCGGTGCGGTTTCGAGCGTGTAACACTGGCTTCCATCATGATTGAGACGATCACCAAGTACGCTGGGCAGGTGCATCCGTGCCCGTGTGACAGTCACTTCCACTTCCTGATCCGATTCCTGCGTCGCATCAGTTCGCCGCACGAGCAGCGTGGCTTTCGTACCGGCCTGACCTTTGAGTTTTTTGGAAATCTCAGCCGATGACATGCCTGACACGTCATCGCCTTCGATTTTGAGCAACAGATCGCCATAATGCACACCAGCTTTCAATGCGGGCGAGTTTGGCAACGGGAAAAGCTGTATGCTCTGCGATTTGCCCGACGGTACGAGCAAGACGCCCAGCCCGACAAGCTGGTTTTCAAGACTGTCCTGATTCTTTTGCTGTTGTACCGGGTTTTCATAAGCGGAATAATGATCGCCGTACTTGTTGCGGAGTTTCGCCGTCATGCCTTCGAGGGCACCTTCGAACAAGTCCTGCTCCGTCGGTCGAACAAAGGCGGTTTGCTGAATCCTGCGGCAAGCGTTCAGCAACACCTGTTCGCGAATCGACGTCCGCGACATGCAAATCAGCGAAATGATGGCGGCAACCAGGATGGCCCGGAGATTCGATAACGGCATCGTTTGACCTCTTGTTTTACGCCACAAATGACATTGGAGTGAGGGCCGATTGACATGCCCCAACCGATACAATGTAATCCAACTTCGTGATCAACTTCACCGCCTTTTCACGAACCTCGGGCGGATAACTTTTTCGTCGTTTCAAACCAGACTTGCGGGACATGATGATACCTCCTCAATAGCTTCAGTATGATGGGAAAATCTCTGTCCGTCAACTCCGGGGCTGATGACCACTTTTTAACAAACCCCTTTTTGACAATGACTACCCCGAATTGTTTTTTGTGGCCGTCCAGACAAGTGATGGAATCATACGAATTTTACCGTACTCCGTCACAAACTGGTCGTTTATGGAGACCTGAAGTCTTATGTACATAGCACTTGGATAATTTCTGAAAAGTCCATTTTGTGGCGGGGTTATGTGTACCGTGATTTTGAATGTTAGTGGTACAAAGGACAGAAAAAAATGTCCGTCAAATGACGTTCGATATTATGATTACAGTACTTGATTCAATGCGAATACATTGGCTATTTTCACAGAAACCCATATAATTGTGTAAAATACATGATTTACCAAGTTTAGTCTCTGTTTCATATCCTAAATTTCATATTGGAGATTGCCGTGTTTCGTTCGGGTTGGCCAATGACGATTTGACCAAACTTTTGTGATGAGTTTAGGAATCATACTGTTTTTGATTTTTGTGCTTGCGGCCAACGTGGTCATAGGCTATGTCATCGCCACCCTGATGGGGTTTGGCCCGACTGACTTGCGCAGTGCATGGGCTCATATCAAACGTAACCTCTTGAATGACAAAACCCTGCCCTTGCGTATGCAGGCACTCAGAGGCATGAAGAATCGTCTGATCTTGCTTTTCGGCAGATTCAAAAAATCCGATCACGAAAAACCTGGCCAAACCGGGTTGCCCGTCGAAGAAACTGCGGAAGAAAAACTCGAGAAAATTGCAACCATCGACGTCAAAGAATACCTTGAAGACGAATCGGCGGAGATCACGCGAGTCACTCCGGTTCAGGAATTGTTCGATGACAACCTGATGAACATCATTTTCGAGCAAGGCACCGAAATCTGGTTGGCGGCCGACAAGAGCATCGAAACGTCGATCCACAAACTGAACCTCATCATGATGGAAAGCGGTCAATTTGCGGGCGAACTGGACGAAAAGTTGCGTTCCATGCAAGGCAACGCATCCCTGGAGGAAGTCCGGAGGGCGTGTCATAACCTGGCCGATGACTGTCGGAATTATCTGAAAAACCAATCGAAGATTACCGCTAACATTCATTCGCGAGTCGAGGAATTCGGCGAACTGAAAGAATTGGCCGCAGCGATCGACCAATCCAGCCTGGAGCAGACGTCACAGATTGAATCAACTCTCAGCAATTTGGATCAGTTGACGCATCTGGAAAGCGCAACGGACGCGGTGGAAAGCCTGATTCAGGAGCTTGCCAACCTTCGCAAGGCACGCCACAACACGCGGGACATCCAGGATCGTGCCTTCGTTGCGATTGCCCGTTCGGAAAATCGCCTGGGGGCGATCAACCGGAACGCAACGTTCACCGATCCGGCGACAGGTTTGAACAATCTCATCGCGTTCCAGACTCACCTTTGGGAGTGGTGGCAGAAGGCACGGCACAAGAAAACCAAGCTGACATTCGCCCTGTATGATATTGCCGGTTTTACGGAACTGAACAATAGAATCGGCATTCGTACCTGTGACAGAATATTGTCGGCATTGGCTCAATGGATCGATCAACACATTGAAGGCAAGGATTTTATCGGATTGTATTCGGGGAATTGCCTGGTCAGCGTGTCATCCAACAGCGGTCTGAGAAAGACTGTTGCGTTCGTGGAACGGATACGCCGGGAAGCGGGGCATACGGAATTGATCCTGGGTGATCGAATCAGGAACGTTTTCATCCAACTGACCTGTGCCGTCACCGAAGCAGTGGACGATCAGTCTGAAACGGACGTCATGAACAGACTCGACCGGACGCTGGCCATGGCAAAAAAGGCAGGTCGAAATGTAACCTGGATGTACGACCCGACCAAATTAAACCCGTCGCCCGAACCGGTTGAATCGCCGGAACTGACCGTCGGAGAAAGTGTTTTTAATCTTGCCACAATGCAATTTTCGGAGGCGGCAAGGCCGGTGGAATCATGATCGGTGGGGCATGACTGCCTCATGATTGAAACAACAAAGCGTTTGACATGTTTGACGAGAAAGAAATTCTCAATTTGGGACTCGACTATGTACGCCGGAAAGAATACGATCAGGCGATCGTGATCTTTTCGCGATTGATCGAGTTGAGTCCCAAATGTTCACAGGCCTACTACTGTTGTGGGAACGCCTGCGAAATGCTCGGGAAGTTCTCGCAGGCCATCGAATGCTACAGTTCCGTCCTGAAATATTCGCCGAACGAGAGTATCGCATACTATAATCGCGGTTGTGCGTATATGAAGTACGGGGAACCGCAAAAGGCCATCCATGAGTTCACGCAGGCGATCCAGCTCAAGCCGGATGACTCGAAATCCTGGTACAATCGCGGGATGGTCCATTTCAGTCTCGGTAATATTGATGCAGCTTTCGATGATTACAACCAGGCCATCGCTTGTGACGCAAATGACGCCGATGCTTATGTTGCGCGGGGGCTTGTCCATATCGTCCGGAAAAATGTCGATGCGGCGATCGAAGATTATGATCGCGCCATAGAGTGTGACCCGGATCACCTCAAAGCGCATGGGAACCGGGGAAACGCTCTCGAAATGAAAGAAATGTTCGCGGAAGCCATCCGGGAATACAATGTGGTTATCACACTGAATGCCGAAGACCATCGCGCCTATATGAATCGCGGTTACGTCCATTTTACCACGAAAAATTACGAAGAGGCACTCGCGGATTATGCGAAGGCGCTCGAACTGAGTCCGTCCAACGTCAAGTCCCTCTGTTGCCGGGGGAGCGTTTACATCAAACTCAACAAAAACCGGCGTGCTCTGGAGGATTTCGACCGGGCGATTGAACTCACTCCCAAAAACGGTGAGGCGTTTCTCAATCGCGGGCAGGCAAAACTCGCCATCGGTGACACGGACGGAGCACTGGCCGATTTCAATGAAGCCATCCGGATTGATCCGGCCAACACCAAAGCCTGGTACAACTGCGGTGTCATTCACGCGAAAACCGGAGATTTTGCCGAGGCGATCAACGACTATACCGAAGTCCTCAAGCATGTCCCCGACGATTCGCAGGCGTACTGTTATCGCGGCGTCGTTCATACGCGCATGGGCGATATGGATGACGCCCTCCGGGATTATGACCGCTCTCTTGAAATCGCCCCGGACTACGCGATTGCCTGGTACAATCGCGGCCTTGTCCTCCGATTCCAGGGACATTACCAGGAAGCCATCGACAGTTTCTCCAACGCAATCCGTCTGTCACCGGAATACATTCCGGCCTACCAGAACCGGGCTGTCACTTATGATATGCTTGGTAACAGGGAAGAGGCCGAAAGCGATCTCACAACGGTGGACGACCTCGAAAAGATCAAAAACGCGAAACACACGGCACTCGTGTCACCTGGCAAAGCAAAGATTTCGCCCGAAGTCCTACCGGAACCGCAATCGTAGTGCAATCTTGCGATTGCGGAGCGGGAGATTGCGCAAGGAAGACAAGTAACAACACCCGATTTAATGGGCTACAAACGATCCGGACGTGTTTTTCAGCAACTCGCTCACGGTTTCGGCGTCCTCCTCTTCGTCAACGAGCGGCGGCAATTCGGTTGCGGTTTCGTTCGGTTCACTGGACACAGCCCTCGCCTTGGCCAACAATTCACTCACCGAATCCGCACTCCCGGGGCCTTTCGCTTCTTCCGTGACAGGTTCCGGTTCAGACTTTGTTTCCGGCATGATGTCCGGCGGCGTATGCGTTTCGTCGATGGTCGCAATCATTTTATTGAGCGACGATGTTGCCCGCTGTCCCGCCTGGCTGCCGGTCAGCGATTCCGCAGATGCTTGTTCTGTCGGAACAACGGGGATGTCCGCCCCGGACTCGGATACAGTTTCAACCGCCGATGGTTCCGGCAATTCACTTTCCGGCAACAGTTCGGTAGCAATGCAAGCGGTGGATTCACCGGCATGATGATGTAACATTTGATCGCGGGCACCATTGACAATGCGCGTCATCTGCTCGAACATCTCGCTGAGCGTCGCGGCCACATCACCGCGAACCTGTTCCGCATGTTGCACACGGGTTTCCCATTGTTGCAAAACGGAATCAATTGCCTCCAACGACTGGTCGATTTGCGATTTGATCTCGTGTAACTGGGTTTCAACGACCGTGACCTGCGATTGCGTTGCCTCGACCTGCCGCAATGCTTTTTCAAGAAGTCCGCGAATTGCCTCGTGATCCTGTAGATTGGATGACGTCATGGATTTTTCCCCGTTTTTTGCCAAAGCGAAAAACATTTGGCTGCCAAATGTCTGTTTGATAAAACTAGGTTGCAGACAAATTGTTGTCAAGAAAAATCGTTCAATTGTCGTGAAAAGACTTGTCACAGATGGCAATACACCTTATGATTAGAACTTTGATTGGTGTTTTTTTGGAAACTTGTATTAACTGTACAAAATGCCATGTATGCTTTGGTGACAGGTGGCGGCGGTTTTTTGGGACAATATCTCGTCAGGCAATTGCTCGACCGGGGCGATCAGGTTCGTGTTTTCAGCCGGACACATCATGCGTTCTACGATCAGCATCCTGTTGATGTCCATTTGGGAAACGTAAGAAACATGTCCGATATACAAGCGGCCTGTCAAGGAATTGACATCGTTTTTCATACGGCGGCCATTGCGGGTATTTCCTGTGACTGGGAGCCGTTTTTTGAGGTTAATACGCTAGGAACTCTTTGTGTCATCGATGCTTGTGTCAAAAATGGTGTCAGAAAACTGGTTTACACCAGTAGCCCCAGCGTTGTTTTCAACGGCAAAAATCAGGAAGGCATTGACGAATCAGCTCCCTATCCGAGTGACTGGCTTGCCCATTATTCCTCGACGAAAGCCCTTGCCGAACAAATCGTGTTAGGTGCCAACGGTCGTGACGGACTACTGACCTGTGCGTTGCGTCCACATTTGATTTGGGGGCCGGGCGACTGCCACCTCTTCCCGCGGCTGATTGCCAGTGCCAAACTTGGCAAACTGCGGAGAATAGGAAAAGGAAAAAATATGATCGACATCACTTATGTCGAAAATGCCGCGCATGCCCACGTTCTGGCCGGGGACGCTCTTTTCGATGGAAGTCCCGTTGCAGGAGGCAGTTACTTCATTTCTCAGGGACAGCCGGTCAATTGCTGGGATTTCATCAATGAACTGTTGACCATCGCCAAACTCCCTTTGATTACGAAATCGATTTCCTATTGCTCGGCGTGGTTCAAAGGCTGGTTTCTTGAAAACTGGTACAGTTTACTGAAATTGCGTGGCGAACCGGCCATGACCCGATTTCTTGTGACACAACTGGCACGCTCGCATTGGTTTAACATCTCCCGCGCCAAAGAGGACTTCGGCTACCGCCCCATCGTCTCGACGGAAGAAGGTTTGGCTCGTCTGGCCGCTGAAATGAATGGCGATATTGATGGAAAGCCACAATCGTAAGATTGCGCAACAAATGATTCCGTAATCTCACGATTACGGCTCTGTGAGTTTCAAACTCATGATTTTATCCTCCCAGGAATCCCATGAAGGGCAAACAAAATGGCATGAGACCGGAAGACCTCGGAACATATTATGAATCCATCCTTGAAAAAGAAGTCCGAAAGGACGGGGGGATTTATTACACACCACCGCCCATTGTGGAATACATGGTTGCAAATTCGGTGGGCAAACTTTTGAAAGACAAAACACCGGTGGATGTCGCGAACATGAAAATCGTTGATCCGGCATGTGGCGGTGGGGTTTTTCTGACGGGCGCGTATCAGTTTTTGCTGGATTGGCATCAAAAGTATTTTGGCAAATTGACGTTGGCACAAAGACGAAAAATACTGACCAACAATATCTTTGGGGTCGATATTGACCCTTTGGCAGTGGAAATCACAAAGTATTGCCTGTCCATGAAATGTTCAGAAGGTGAAGATTTTTCTCACGACCTCGATGAAAACATACGTTGCGGGAATTCACTGATTGAAACGGATATTGACGCCATGCCCCTCAATTGTGGAACCGAACCGATCTTCAAGCCTTTTCACTGGTGGAGGGAATTCCCCCATGTTTTCCAACAAGGCGGCTTCGACATTGTCATCGGCAATCCGCCGTATGGCGCAAAGTATTCTGTGGAACACAAGAATTATTTTCTGGAGCATTACTCAAGCGCGAAAACAACGACGAGCAATGACGGAGAAGTCAAAATCCACCGAAAAGGCTCACTTGACACGTTCTCGCTCTTCATCGAAAACGGTTTTAACCGCCTGAAAAAGAATGGTTTTTTGACATTCATTGTTCCCTTAGCATTCGTTTCCAGCGATTCGATGTCGGCTTTGCACCAATTGTTATTCGATCATTGCGAAACGATCTGGGTGTCTTCGTATGCAAAGAGACCGGTTCAAATTTTCCGCGATGCCTGTACCGGACACACGATGATTGGTTTGACCAGAACAAATACAAAATGCGAGCGTCTTTGGACGACAAGAATGAACCGCCTGACCGGGAGAAACGGTTTGGGACGATTACTTGGCAAATTAGAGTTTACCGATGGCTTCCAGTTTTGTATGAGAGGCCGGATACCCAAGATTTCGTTGTCCATTGAAAAACGGATTCTCAAAAAACTGTTTGCAAAAAAACACACCCCCATTCGGGACTTGCTTGACAACAATGGAACTCCTGTCTATTATCGCTCATCGGGCGGGCGGTATTATAATGTGATGACGAATTACCCAACCGGATCAACAAAGGAAAAGTCGCTGTGCTTTGACAAACAAATCACCAGCGTTATCGGAGCGGTCTTGTCAAGCGGTTTGTTTTGGTGGTATCAGCAGGTTTATTCCAACAGTCTTGACCTCAAATCCTATGAAATCGAGTCGTTTCCCGTTCCAGTGGATGCTTTTACTGCTCCGGTTTGCGATAAGATTGAAAGATTGTATGAACAGTATCTCCAGGACATGGAGCGTCATGCGGTTGAACATGCGACAAAGAAATACAAACATATCACAACGTACAAAGAGTACAAATTACGTTATTCAAAGCATCTGATTGATGCGATTGACGATGTGGTATGTCCCTTGTACGATTTGACGGAGCAGGAGTGCGAGTTTATCAAAAAATTTGAGTTGCGTTTTCGGACAGATGAGCAATCGTGAGATTGCGGTTCAATTCGTCACAGTCAGAAATTAAAAAACTCAACGATTTTTTGTTTCTCGCAGAGACCGGTCGAGTAGGGGGGGGGGGAATTCCCTGCCTGCGCGACCGCGAAATTTCTGACCTTTCACTTGCTTGTATCGCAGATGTTTTCAAGGTACAATGGAATCAAATATCATGGAGAGTTATTTGTGAAAGTCCTGAATCAACTGTGTCATCCGTGTGCAACAAAAATCCCGCCGATCATACTGCGGTTGATGGTCACTCTGCTCTTGCTCACTCGTAGCGGGAACGTCTTGGCGCAGCGTTTCACGACCGAGCATCCCGATGTGTTACGGGCTATCGGCAGGGGGCTTGACTACCTCGAAAAAAGCGGGGCAAGTGAAAATCGCACCGGCGGCGTTGCCCTGGCGGCACTCGCGCTGGTCAAGAACGGGGCACCGGAAAATCACCGCGTCGTGCAGCAGGCGGTGGCCAAAATCCGTTCGTGCATCAAATCGTCGCGCGAGTTCGAGTTCGATCATCCCGTTTATTCGGCGTCGCTTTCGGCGGTGTTGTTGTGCGAATTGGATCCAAACCGTTATCAACAGGACTTGGCAGCCATCAGCTTTTACATTCAAAGCACGCAACGCTGGGACGGTTCCTGGAGTTACATGACCGGCAATAACGTCAACAGCCATACGTCCGGCGACATGTCGATGACGCAAAACGCGCTCATGGCAGCCTGGTCGTTGCACAACAGCGGACACCCTGTTCCTGCGGGAATGCTCAACCGCGCGGCCAATTTTTTGATCCTGGCGCAGGACAACCAGGGGCAGTTTCCCTATCAGACGGCCATCTCGAAAGACAGCGGAAGCGTCAGTCACCAGGGTCCCAGCCTTTCGATGACGG
>Ga0099364_10013431_pt1 | contig 10987 bp, 6 predicted proteins | sample TergutTh196P3_FD_73070 | JGI IMG/M metagenome (GOLD analysis project Ga0099364, IMG submission 73070) | Microcerotermes parvus P3 segment gut microbial communities from Pointe-Noire, Republic of the Congo - Th196 P3 | ecosystem: Host-associated > Arthropoda: Insects > Digestive system > Gut ... | reverse complement strand
ACGAGCATCAACAACAGACAAGCAAATGATATAGTGCAGGAAATGCTGAATTACGTTAGTGGCGAAAAAGATTTTTATAAAATAGACGGATTAAAAGAACTCTTTTCTCCTCTGATTTATATTTTGTACGAAGACCAAATTTTTGACATTGAATACGTATTTAATCAGGTAAAATATTCGATACAGGTAAAAGGAGTTTCATATCAAGAGATATCCGAAACTTTGGAAGAAGACATGCTAAACATAAACAATCTATATACTTTCAGGACTTTACCCGACAAAGACATTGGCATTATTGAATTTAATTCATTTATTGATAGAGGTAGATTTAAGTTGTTTTTAAACTCTACCTTTCAGGTTTTACAAAAAGAAAATATCGGAAACCTGATTATTGACCTTCGGAAAAATGACGGCGGAAATTCAGGTTTGGGCGACGAACTGTTTCAATATATTTCACTTGTGCCATTTTCTCAATACGGTAATACTATTGTAAAGTATTCAGACATTCAAAGAGAAAGGTATAAAAGTCGCGGAGAGATTTCGATTCCAAGAAATCGCAATGGAATCAAAATCTATGAAAATAAAAAACTGACTCGACTTAAAAGAAACAAATTGCGATACAATGGCAATGTTTATCTATTAACAAGTCACACCACATTTTCATCAGCAGCAAGTTTCTCTTGGGCGTTCAAATATTTCAAAATGGGAACTGTTGTCGGCGAAGAAACAGGAGGAATGGCTGTAGGTTTTATTGATATGATTCCGCAAAAACTTCCTAATTCGGAACTTCGCTATGGCATTTCTCACAAGAAGTTTTATTTTTATGGTGCTACAGATGAAAATACTCATGGGACATTACCCGATTATGAGGTAGAAGCAGAAAAGGCTTTGGATTTTACAATTGATTTGATTGCGCGAGAAAAATGATGGACAAAATGCCAGCACTTAACTGGCGATTTGGGTGTGCTACAGTGTACTACAACGTATTCCAAACAGATTTGGTTGCGCCGAGCCCCTTGGGTGGAGTGTAAAAAAGCTGCGCTGCGCTTGCATGGAGTTATCCACGATTACATCACACCCCACCCTGCGGGATAAAAACTGTCTCGTTTGGTTTATCATCGTTCACACCCAAATCATCACCAGCCCCGACGAAACCATCCGCTTGGGAACATCTGCCGGCGGGCGTCTATTTTTTCCGCGTGGAATATGTAACCTGTTTGCGCTAAAAACGTATAATTATGAAAAAATTGATTGAATGAAAAAATTTCTTGTCAGAGCGGTTCTCTTTGTTGCAGTGGTGGTGGTTGTCTTGGAATTATTTTTTCGGGTGGTATGCGATCCCTTTTATTTTTATTATATTGATTCGTACAGCCGGAATTACGACAATATTCGCGACATCTACACCAGAAAAGTATCGGAACATGTTGATTATTTGTTCATTGGGAGTTCCAGAGTTACCGCCACCATCACCCCGTCTGTTTTCGAGGATGGCGGAAAAATTGCTATTGTAGCCGGTCGCGGCTTCAGTACTGCCGGCACTCATTATTTATCCCTGAAGCACCGGCTTGCCAAATATCCCGATTATCTGAAAAATGCCTACGTTTTCATAGAGTATCCGGGCGTGGGAAACGTTCCTTCGGCATCCTATTTCGGTGGACAAAAATCATCGGTGGTGTATAAGTCATATTCCGATACGCATCCCGATATGATCATGGCGCATTTTTCTTTGGCGGATATGAATTTTTCTTTGTTGAAGGATTTTTTGCAGAACCCCGACAATCCTTTTTCTGCAAAAATAGACATGATCGCGTTGTTTTTTTCTTCTACTTACAGGAATACCGCTTTGGTTAAAGAAAAAATAGTGAAATTGGATGTTCCCTTATTTCAAGAAGAGGAAGAAAAATTGACTACCGATGGCGGTATCAGAACCGACCAGCTTGATTTTGTGATCCAACAAGCGTTGGATACCATCGCGCCCAGCGCCCTCGATAAGGAATTAGAGCAGTTGTTGACCCTCGAAAATCTGAACAAAAGCGCCTTCGCTTCTTTGATCGAATTGATTACCGAAAATGGAGGAAAAGTATTTCTGTATCACGTGCCTGTACATGCTTTGGGACCGGTAACCGACAAAAGAACCCTAAACGGTATCAGCATACTGAAACAATGGGTAGATTCAAAAAATTTAACTGTCATCGAAAACGAAAAATTTGAATATGATAATTCGGATTTTCCCGATATATGGCATTTGAGCATTGATAGAAGAGATGAATTTTCTTCTCTTCTGCTCGAAAATTTTAACGATATACTGTCTCATCAACATAGTTACGAACCCTAAATTCAAATGACATGAAAGCCTTTCTCTTTTTGCTGGCAAGTCTGTACATCTGCACAGCCTCCTGCACGCTACGACCCAATCAGGATCATTATGATGACATCATTCAATATCCCGATTCGGTTCACAACGCCAATACCGAAGTCCCTGCCTATACCGGCAATTTTTTGTACGGCTCGAATATGGGATGGAAGAACCACAACTGGCGCGATGAAGACGTTGCCGACATTTTGATTGGCAATCCAAGCCGGAACTGGGAGGGCGTTGGCGTGAACAGCCTGCGACCCGCCCTCTACGAATCCTATGTGGAAGATTGGGGATACGACGTCAGAGTCAATACTTTTAAGTATTATTTCGATCGCGGTTCGAAATTCAATACGGTTTTTATCGGCGATCTCCCTTGCGAAAATCACCGCGAAAAAAAACAATACGTTCCCGGAAAACGGTCGGAATCATACGAAAATCTCTATGAACCGATTTGGGTGGACGGACTTGTGAACGAGAAAAATTACTACGCCGTTTATGTGTACGAACTTGCGAAGAGATACAAAAATTTCGTCAAGTTTTGGGAAATCAAAAACGAGCCGGATCTTTCGCCTACCGATTGCGGATGGAGCGCTCCCGGCAGTAAATGCAACTGGTGGGACAAAGACCCGACGCCCGATGTGCTGATCAATTGGCATGCGCCCATTCAAAGTTATATCCGCATGTTGAGAATTTCATACGAAGTAATCAAATCCGTTGATCCTGAAGCATATATATGTATAGGAGGCATCGGATATGAAAGTTTTTTGGACGCCGTTTTGCGAAACACCGATAACCCCGATCAGGGAAAAGTCACTGACAGATACCCGTTTAAGGGAGGTGCATGGTTTGATTGCCTCAGTTTTCATATTTATCCGATGTATTCCTTGCGCTCTTGGGGCGTTACGGGATGGAGCCTTCACAGACATTCCGACGCAGCCGTTGCCGCCGTTGAAAAACATACCGACACATTCGTTGAACTGTTGAAAAAATATGGTTACGGAAACGGTTATCCCCAAAAAGAGATGATCATCACCGAAACCAATGTTCCCAACAAACAGACGGGCGAATTTATCGGCTCCGAAAGCGCGCAACGAAATTATTTGGTAAAATTGGCAGTTGCTGCGCAAAAAAAGAACATACGCGGAGTATATGTTTTTGGTCCATGGGATAATCGCGAACAGCATGAAAACGGCGCCGAATACGATTATAAAGGGTTCTACATGCCTTTGCCGGATTCGCCTCATGCGGGCACGCTCAGAATGCACGAATCAGGTACGGCTTGGCGTACAACAAGCAGATTATTAGGCGACAGGAAATACGACGATCAAGAAACGGCGCGTTTAAATTTGCCCTCTACCGTCGATGGAGGCGCTTTTTATTCGTCAACCGCTCGCGACTACATATACGTGCTTTGGTCTAAAACGGCAAAAGACTTGAGCGAAGAAGCATCGGCGTCCTACAGTTTTCCTGTATCAATGAACATGAATGATATGACCTCGGTGAACTGGGAACAAAAGGAAACACGCATCAGCGGAAACACGGTGCAACTTACGGGAAGCCCCGTATTCATTTTATCCGCGAATTAATATTTTTTTGTGAATAATGCAGGTTAATAGTCAATAATCATTTTGTAACTTTTTCTCTTTTTTTTCGTAAAAAAAATACACAATATTAATACAGAAATTATATGCCAAGTATATCAAATCGGGGAATGGAAATGCCCTCATCGCCTATCAGAAAGTTAGCGCCTCTGTCTGATGCGGCAAAGGCTAAAGGGGTGAAAGTGTATCATTTGAATATCGGACAGCCGGATATTTTGACTCCGGAGGCGGGATTGACTGCTTTGACAAATATCGACCGGAAAATATTGGAATACAGTCCAAGTAATGGCTACAGCAGTTTTCGTGAAAAATTGGTTGCATATTACAGCCGATGCGACATCCATGTTACTGCCGACGAAATCATCGTTACGACAGGAGGTTCCGAAGCGGTATTGTTTGCTTTTCTGGCTTGTTTGGATCCGGGTGATGAAATCATTCTTTTTGAACCTTCTTACGCCAACTACATGGCATTTGCCATTGCAGCAGGCGCAGTAGTTCGCGCCGTAACCTGCTCCATCGAAAATGGTTTTTCACTTCCTCCGGTCGAAAACATCGAAGCATTGATTAATGAACGAACCAAAGGAATTTTGATTTGTAATCCGAACAACCCCACCGGTTACCTGTACACGCAGGATGAGATGAACCGGATTGGTCAATTGGTTCAAAAGCACGATTTATATTTGTTTTCCGACGAAGTATATCGGGAATTTTGCTATTCAGGCAACGCTTGCATATCTGCTTTTCATCTGGCGGGAATTGAAGAACACACGGTAGTGATGGATTCGGTTTCAAAACGATACAGCGAATGTGGGATACGTATCGGAGCGCTCATCACCAAAAACAAACAAATCAGACAGGCGGTCATGAAACTTTGTCAGGCGCGGTTAAGCCCCCCTCTGCTGGGACAAATTGTGGCGGAGGCTTCTATCGATGCTCCCGATGAATACCTAAAAGAAGTATTTGATGAATATCTAACGCGACGCGATTTTTTGGTAGCGCGTCTCAACCGTATTCCGGGCGTTTATTCGCCGACTCCCGAAGGCGCTTTTTACACGATTGCCCGTCTACCGGTTGACGATGCCGATGCGTTCTGCGAATGGTGTTTGTCTGATTTTGAATTTGAAGGCGAAACCATATTCATGGCTCCGGCTTCAGGGTTCTATTCTACGCCGGGTTTGGGTAAAAATGAAGTGCGAATTGCTTATGTGTTGCATAAAAACGATCTGGAAAAAGCAATGGCGGTTCTTGAAAAAGCGTTGGAAAGATATAAGAGGGAACATAATTAGCCCTCGTTCACCTTTACCACAGCCTTATTATTTCGCCCATCCACAAAGATATAAAGCGGTTGGGGGAAGCGCACGTGACGCGCGTATTTGGTTTCGTTCACCGTTTCGGCGGCGGCGAGAATGTTCATGTCAAGTCCGCCGTCGCCTAAAAAGGGATTGATGGTCAGGTAGCCTACTTCAAAGGATACGAGATTTTGGAAGAAATGCGTACCCTGACTTGGATCAACGCGGAAATGTTCAAGCCCACATTCCACAATCACCGAAGCCTCTGAAATTTGCCCCCACTTAACCGGTACGCCCAAAAATCTGTCGCTCGAGCCCCAGCGTCCCGGACCTATGAGTACATACCCGCGTTTTTGTTCCTTAAACGATTGATTGATGGCTTCAATCTCTTCAGCCATCTGTTCGGTTTTCGTATTGTCGAATGTGTTGGGTTTCAGGTAGACTATATCGCTTACGTTTTCTACAATTCCCATGCCAACGGCGTTCTGCGCCCAAAGTAGCGCGTCGGAGAGGTCAACCGTCGACCAATCAAGCGAACTGCGGTTCTCACTGTCAACTATAGGACGTATTTGCAGAAAATTGAACACCTGACGCGCTCCGTAAGGGACATCGAGGTTGACGGCAAATTCAATTTCCACGTGGCTGCGCATTTCGCGCCTGCCCATCTCGAGCAGGTCTGAAAGAATGGCTGCCAAAGGAAAAGAATCGTATTTGAGTACTCTTGCAAAGGTAACGATGGTGTGACCGTCCTCGTAACAACTGTCCGAAATCATCTGATTAGCCATGTCCCACGTGGAGGCTACATGATGTATGTTGCGGAATTTTCTTATTTTGTTGACGTCAAATTTCAACAGATTGACAGTTTCGTTCATCGAGGTCATAAATTTTTCGGGACGCAGGTCGAGCGCGTACATCTGTCGCTGCGTATCGCGCAAAGCGAGGTCAACGGTTGACAGTTGCAGCGTATGTTTGGGGTGTTGCGGCGAAAAACGCAACACGCGCCCTCCGCCTACCACCATAGCGCCCAATCCTACGGCAATTTCTGCCACGCCGTCTTCAGGACGTTCATTTCCCAAAGGATAGAAATTCAGCGAACGCGCCACGCCCGAAATGGTTGGAAAGAACAGCCCCTGCTCTGCGGTTCCGCACACTTCCTGCACCACAACCGCCATCTTTTCTTCAGAGAGATTATTTCCGCTTGCAGTGAGGTACTGCCGCGCCGAAGCGTAAAAAACCGATGCGTAGACGCTTTTGATGGCTTTACCCAACATGCGCAGCGTGCGGTCTTCGTTCTCTGCCTGCGGTAGCATGTATGTTGAATAAATTCCGGCAAATGGCTGATAATGCGAATCTTCGAGTTTTGAACTTGAGCGAACGGCAATTGGTCCAGAAGCATAGCGAATGAACACGCGCAGTTTTTGCATCAGGCTTTCGGGCAGTCGCGAGGACACAAACTCCGAAAGAATTTCCTCGTCCGATATTTCAATGTTCATGATGTAACGCAAGCCATTGACTTCCATGAACTCGTCGAAACAATCGGTGGTGATAATCAGCGTGCGGGGCAACATGATACGCACGCCCGGGTATTTGTCATAGAAGTTATGCTTTTTGAGCATGTTGTTCATAAAAGCCAGACCGCGTCCCTTTCCTCCGAGCGAACCGTTGCCGATACGCGCCACCCAAACGCTTTCGCTGTAATTTTGTTCGGAAAACGACGCAACAACGCCCTGTGCGAGCAACATGCGGTAATCGCTGATGTTTTCGACCAAGTAACGGCGCATACTTGTCAAGTCGCTGAAACGATTGGGAGGAATATTCTCGAAAAGACGCGCCAGCGAGAAGATGCCGCGCGCATACATCCATTTTGAAATATGGTCGAGTTCGCTATGTCGTTGCAAAACAGCGTCGGGAATGGTCTCTAGCAGTTCCTGCATTTCTTTGAGGTTGTGCGCCTGTCCGACTATTGCGCCGGTTGCAGGGTCGCTAAAAATAAAATCTCCAAACAAAAATTCGGTACTGATATACTCGCCGAGTTCCTGCAACAGTGTTGCCGAGTATTTTTCAAGAAAACCCACGCCCAATTCCTGTGCCATTTCGCGTACCGACGCCTGCGATGATTGCATCAGAAAGGGCATCAGGGGGGTATTGCTTTTGATGAGGCGGCAAAGGTCTATCCCTGCGTCCAATTTTTCGTCGTCGGGGTCGTCGTCGGGGTTGATGACAAAGCCTACGTCGGAGATGATTCCCAGCAGGTTGGCTTTGTATTTCTGGTAATCGGCAACTGCGTCGGTGTAGTTGGTTGCCAGCAGTATCTTTGGACGAGAGCGTTTGCGCACCACCTGTTGCTGTTCGCCCATCGCTTCGCGCACAAACTCGCTGCTTTGCTTCATCACCAAACGGTATACGGCAGGCAGATACGACGAATAATAGCGTATCGAATCCTCGACCAGTAAGATACCCTGTACTCCCACGTTCAGGATGTCGTTATCGGCGTTCATCCTGTCTTCAAACAGTTTGATAATTGCCACGATCAGGTCGGTATTTCCGTGCCAGCAGAAGATATGGTCTATGCCCGAACGGTCGACGCCACGTATGCGTCGCGCAATATTGCGCGTGAAGTGCGTCAACAGCACCACAGGCAGCGTCGGGCGCATCTCTTTGACTTCGCGGGCAAAGGTGAACACATCCGGCGTACCGACGTTGTACATGCTGATGACAAGGTCGATATCCTCCTGCGCGGCAAGAATTTCAAGCGCTTCCGAAGTTGTTCCTGCACGAACAAAGGCAGGAGTATGGGTAAGGTTCAACTCGTGGTATTCCTGATTAATCGTTGCCTCCAAGCGTCCGTCCTCTTCCAGAATATAGGCGTCGTATGAACTGCATATCAACAAAATACGACCTATGCGTCGTTGCATTAATTTATGATAATCAATGCTTTCTAATGAAGTGCGAATTAATTCTTTCATGGCGCAAAAGTACGATAATTGTAATAAAGTGATAAAAAAAAATGGGTTTACCGCCTTTTATTATCCATATACCTGTTTTATCAGCCCCTTTGCGTTCTAATATTCCCATTTTTTTTAACTTTTCAATATTCCGATAAACCGTGGATTCATTGATTTTCATTTTCTTGGCAATTTCCGATTGTGAAATACCGTTATCATTTGCTATAATTGCCAAAATTTTCTCTTGTGTTTTTAACAATTTTACACCTGCATTTACACCTGCATTTACACCTGCATTTTCCAATTCATTCTTCTGATATTTTTCTTTAAAATCTGCTGTTGCTTCCTTAATAACAGAAAGCATAAATTGTGCAAAAATACCGCTATCATTATGGTGGGTAGAGCGCCTCAATGCACGATAATATTCTTGCTGATTGTGCGCAATAATGCTTTCAACAGGCAACCATGCAAAAACATGATTTTCCTGATACAATAAAAGCGTTTGCCACATTCTGCCCATTCGCCCGTTGCCATCGCTGAAAGGGTGGATAAATTCAAACTCATAGTGGAAAATACAACTTTTTACTACTTGCGGAAGTTTTGCTGTTTTTACCCAATCAAGTAATTGGCTCATCAGCAATGGAACTCTTTGCTGTGGCGGCGCAATATGAATAGGAACTTCGCCGTCAAAAACGCCAACGCCTGCATTGCGATATTTCCCTGCATCTGTTATTAGTCCATCCATAAGCAAACGGTGTTGATTTAGTAAGTCATTTTCTTTGTAGGGATTACATTCCAACAATTCATCGTAGGCAATAATGGCGTTTTTTACTTCCAAAATATCTTTTTGGGGTCCCAAAACTTTTTTCCCATCAACAATATCTGTAACTTGCTCTAATGTCAAACTGTTTGCCTCAATCCACAGTGACGAATGAATGGTTTTTATTCTGTTTTCCTTTCTTAGTTGTGGAGTTAATGCTTTTTCCCTAATAATATCAATTCGTTCCAAATCTGCTGCTATTTCGTAGGCAGAGGTCAGGATTTCAGGGGTTATTGTAAATATTGGGGTGTAATTTTCCATATTATTTATCAAGTAAAAAAACTACTTCCCAATCAACGAGCCCAATAACCCCCTCAAAAATCTTTGTCCCTGGCTGCTTCCGATTGTTTTTACAACAGTTTTGGCAATTGTTGTCCCTGTACCTGAACTTTTTCGTTTTGAAGTTGTTGTCTTTCTACTCGGAGCCGGTTTTTGACTGCTTTGTTGTTTTGCGGGAGCGGGCGATGCTTGCCTTTGCTGCCGCTGAACTTGCTCTTGCTGCTCTTGTTGTCGTTTTTGCAAAATCTCGTATGCCGAAATCCTGTCAAAATAATCCTCGTATTTACCGTATATTGGCGATTTTTTTATTAACTCCGTTCTTTCTTCGTCCGTCAAAGGTCCTATTTGCGAATGTGGCGGTAAAATTCTTGCACGTTCAACTATTGAAGGTCGTCCGGCGTCGTCTAAAAAGGACGTTAACGCCTCGCCTACGCCCAATTCGGTGATAACCTGCTCGGTGTTAATTTTTGGATTGGGGCGAAACGTTTGCGCGGCAATCTTCACGGCTTTCTGGTCGCGGGGCGTATATGCCCTCAAAGCGTGTTGAATACGGTTGCCCAATTGACCCAATACATTATTAGGAATATCCGAAGGACTTTGTGACACAAAATAAACGCCAACTCCTTTTGAGCGAATAAGACGCACAATCTGTTCAATTTTATCAGTCAATACTTTGGGCGAATCGTTGAATAACAAATGCGCTTCGTCAAAAAAGAAAACTAATTTCGGTTTCGGCAGGTCGCCTACTTCGGGCAATTTTTCGTATAAATCAGACAAAAGCCACAATAACAGAGTTGAATACAAAACAGGCGAACGCATCAGTTTGTCGGCAGCCAAAATGTTGATTATTCCCTTGCCGCCCTGTGTGCGCATCAAATCTAAAATATCGAAATCGGGTTCTCCGAAAAAGACGTTCCCACCTTGTCCTTCGAGCGTCAGCAAACTGCGTTGTATCGCGCCTATGCTCATGCTCGAAACAGTTCCATACGATGTTGTGAATTGTTTTGAATTATTACCCACATGTTCGAGCATGGCGCGCAAATCTTTCATATCAATAAGCAACAGTCCGTCGTCGTCGGCGATTCGGAAAACTAAATTCAGCGCGCCGCTTTGGGTATCGTTCAAATTCAGCAAACGCGACAACAGCAACGGTCCTATTCCTGAGATGGTTGCGCGCAACGGATGTCCCTGTTTTCCAAAAACATCGTAAAAACATACGGGATACGATTGAAAACCGAAATCGTTCAGCCCAAACTCTTCCGTTCGGGCGGCAATCACTTTGTTCATCACTCCGGGCTTGCCAATCCCCGACAAATCGCCCTTCACATCCGCCATAAATACAGGGATGCCTTCCGAACTAAAAGCCTCAGCAATAACCTGAAGCGAAACAGTTTTACCCGTACCCGTTGCTCCGGCTATCAAACCGTGTCGGTTACACATCCGGGCATTCAAACACAACGGCGATTCGCCATGTGCTACATATAATTGAATTTCTGACATATATAAAATGATTTTAAATTGAAAAACTTTTGAAGTGTGTCAGGGAATTGCACCCACAATCGTTAGGTTACAGTTGAACGAGACCTAGTCCCACACTATTACTCTGAATGTAATAAACTTTCGTATTCACCTACTAATTTCATTACATCGCTTCTCTTTTTTCTGTTATGTCAAAGAACCTCACTCGCTCACTC
>Ga0099364_10013430_pt1 | contig 10988 bp, 7 predicted proteins | sample TergutTh196P3_FD_73070 | JGI IMG/M metagenome (GOLD analysis project Ga0099364, IMG submission 73070) | Microcerotermes parvus P3 segment gut microbial communities from Pointe-Noire, Republic of the Congo - Th196 P3 | ecosystem: Host-associated > Arthropoda: Insects > Digestive system > Gut ... | reverse complement strand
TAAACTTTCCTTAAATGACGCTCTGCCGATCGCACGTGGCTCTGGGGACGGGGAATGGCCGTACTTCATCTTTTTCCTCCGATAATTCCCATAGAATTGGTAACAACTCAATTCCTTCGTTTAACAGCAATTGCGTAAAGCCGTAAGGCATAGCGATAATTATTGCTTGTTCCAACTGTTCGACCGCTTTAGTTTTTTCATCGTTGTGCCATAAAGCTATGGCAGTCAATAAACCGCTTTCGATTCTATCAAGCGGACGGTTATAATCATTTGCCAATATTTGCAATCTGTTTCCAAAAGCAATTGCTGCCTTGTAATCCCCTAAAGCGATATATGCCCGCAGAGTGCAAAAGTGCCGGCATATTTGATAAAAGGGAAGATGGTTTGAATGGCCTCCGTAAACAGTCAACCACTCCCTTGCGATGTCAGTGTTGCCGTTGCGGATAGCCCGTTCGGTTTCCAACGCTTTGAAATTTGGGTAAAGGAACTGTGCTTTGTTTTCTATATACGTCCCCATGCGCTCCATAATCCCGTCCGCTTCCTGTGGTGCGCCCATCGAATACAGCACCTTAGCCAGCATCATATATGCACAGAATATTGTTTCGGGATGGTGTTCATCCCTGCAGGCAAAATAAGCATTTGTAGCAAAGCCTGAGGCTTCAAGTAATTTGCCTTGCTCATAGAGCATCCCGGCACTGTACAAGGCTTGCATAATATCACAATTCTTACCTACTATTACTTTGCTGATCTCATAAATCAACGCAAGATCATCTTCGCGTAACGCATAGAGTTCTGAAAAATCACGAAGGGAACGATGAAAGAAAGGCAGGTTTTGCGTAACGGTTGCGGTGCGTATTTCAGGCAAAGGGTGTCCTGCTTCGCGCATACTGGAAATAGAGTTTGCGGTTTTTTTGACATAATCCATATACGGAATTCTGAAATCAAGACCGGTTACATATCCGACGGTATGTACAAGGTCGGGATATTTCTCGACTATTTGCGGCAGCATTTGGTTCAACATGCCTGTATAATTGTGGAAGTCTTTCGCATTGCCATCGTGGTACGCAGCAACCGCGCACTTGGAAATTAGATACGGGTTTTCGGAAATAAACGCGGAAGTCAGGTTTAAAACATATTGCTTTATAAAATTCAATCTGGCTTCCACTGATATACTGCCCGTTTCCTCGTTATAGCGATGCGTCGCTTCCATGCAGCGATTGATTCCCTCATGATCGCCGTTCTGAATATAGTGCTTTGCCCCCGTATAATAATCTCCCTGTTCGTAATACCATCCAGCGGCAATATCATTAAGGCGTTTAACTTCTTCTTTGCCTAAATTGATGATCAATCGCTCCTGCAAAAATTCGCGGAATATGTCATGGAAGCGGTATGTGTCTTTTTCTGTGCGGGATAAAAAAGCGTTTTCCTTTTTAACCAGCCGCTCCAATAAACCCTGTCCGTCTTTTTGTCCTGTCAGAGCCTGTGCAAGTTCGGGTTTTAATTCTGTGGGAACGGCCAGAGTTAGCAGTAAATTTTTTGTTTCACGATCCCATAATCCCCAAACTTTAACATCAAGATATTGAGTCAAGTCTTGAGGAGTTTTGGTCTTGTTCATTAAATCCGATGGGTTATAATCCGGCGAACTAGCGTCCGAAAGCATCGCTGATAAATACATCGCCCATCCGCCTGTGATTTTCATTAAATGATCAATTTGTTCTGAATCAAGTTCGCAGTCTTTTTCCGCACCAAAACATTCTACTTCCTCCGGCGAAAACAAAAGATCGTCCGCAGTAATAAGCTCGAAAAGCCCTGTTTCCAAAAGCGCCGGAGGCGGCTGCGAGCGGCTTATAAGACAGCGGCCAATATACGGAGGTAAACGGTTTGTGACAGTTGGTATATTTTCGATAATTTCCTGATTTTTTATCATATGCAGGTCGTCAATGACTAAATAGCAGCGCGATCTTTTTTCCGGCATCTGTTTAATTATTTCTAAAAGTTTTTCAAATGATATACTGCTTTCCGATATTCCTTTTTTACTGTCCGCAAATTCCAATAATACCGATGCCAGTCGTTTGCAAAAATAACCCGGATCATTGTCTGCATCCCCCACAGTCAGTCTGGCGGTTTTTCCGCGGACAGAGGAAAGCCATTGCCTTGCGGCGACTGTCTTGCCGTAGCCGCCGGGGGCGCACATAAAAATGTTCTTTTTGGCGGAGATAGCTTTCATTTTTTGTACCAATGCCGTCCTGGGGACAGAGCCAATGGTTGAGAGAACTGAATAAATGCTTGTTCTATCGCTTTTTTTGATTCTCTACTCCTGTGGTTTTATTGTAAATTAAAATAAAATTATTTACAAGGATATTAAAATAAAAGGTAGTTTTTAGCTTGACGAAACAGGAGGGGTGTACTATAAAGAGGGTAAGAAATAATGAAAAACAAAATTCAACTATTTGAAGACAGGAAAGTCCGCACTCTATGGGATGAAGAAGCTGAAAAATGGTGGTTTTCTGTTGTAGATATTATTGGGATTTTAACTGACCAGCCGGATTATGAAAAGGTTAGAAGTTACTGGAAATGGTTAAAAAACAAGCTAAAAAATGAAGGCAGTCAACTGGTTAGTAATACTATCCAGTTGAAAATGCTTGCCCCGGACGGTAAAATGCGCCTTACCGATGCTGCCGATACAGAGCAAATCTTACGCCTTATCCAATCTATACCAAGCAAAAAAGCAGAGCCATTTAAGTTATGGCTTGCCAGGACAGGCAGGGAAAGAATAGACGAAACAATAGACCCTGAACAATCTATTGAACGAGCAATACTGAATTACCGCCGTTTGGGTTACAGCGAAAACTGGATAAACCAGCGTATTAAATCCATAGAGATTCGCAAAGCGCTGACCGATGAATGGGATAAAGCCGGAGTTAAGCAAGGTGAAGAATACGCTTTTTTGACCGACTTAATGACCAAAACATGGAGCGGAATGACTACAAAACAATATAAACAGCACAAAAACCTAAAAAAAGAAAACTTGCGTGATAATATGACTAATTTGGAGTTAATTATAAACATGCTGTCAGAAGCGACAGCGACCGAGTTATCTGTAAAAAGTGTTCCAAAAAACCTGCAGGAAAGTGCAGTTGTTGCCCAAAAAGGCGCTAATGTAGCAAAAAATGCACGCATGGAAATTGAACAGCAGGGCGGAGATGTAATCAGTCGGCAAAACGCAAAACAGATTGGACAAAGGAATAGCCCCAAAGAAATTACTGCTAATAATAAAAAGAAAACCTAGTGTTTATCTTTTTCTTAATTTTCAGAATCCTGAAAATACATATAATTTCCTTTGGTATCAAAGAAGTTTTGGTATATGTATTTCTTGTTGGGTAAATTGTCCGGCGGGTTTTCGGTGAATTGAAAGAGGTTTGCTTTTCGGTCGATTGTCATTTTCCAGTTGTTCATTACATTTGTACCGATAAGAATGTCACTGGAAAACTCACCGGTGTAGTCTGCGGCAAAAGCAACAACACGCTCAATAGCATAATCTTTGAGCATTATTTTTTCTATTGAGTAGGCTTCGGCTTCTACAACAGCACCGCCGATTCGATACTCCCTTGTAAATCCTAATGGATGTCCGGCTATTACTGCAATATCTTTTGGTATTAGGGTATTGTAACAGCCTAAGTCAAAAAACAAGGTAACTTTATCAAAAGCTTTCTTTTGTATGTTATATATTTCAGCACTGGCTTTATATCGGTGATTAAACTTTGTCAGCAACTCCAACGTCGTACATTCCATAGATCACATCCTCCTTTGGTTCATAAGCGAATTTTAGAAGCGCTTGTTCTTGGTATTTTTCATGAAGATATTCGTACAATGCCGCACGATCTTTCTTTGTTCCGTCTCCATAGGCTACAACGCAGCCCCATTCGCCTGATGTTGAACTTGGCTCTGGTAGAAAAAGTACCCACTTGCCGTCGTATTCAAAATCGACATCTCTTATCGAGATAACACGCCTTTCTTTAACTTCTGTTATCATAGCAATACCTCCACTATTCTTATAGTATAACATAATTCTTGGGCAAAAAAAAGAGGACTGTTCCCGTCCCCTTTACACCTCACCCGGTTAGGTTTATTTCCTGTATTCGTTGAATTTTTTTCTGTACCCGGTGAGGTCTGCTTTCTGTTGCCAAATAATTATTACTGACGAAATTAACAATATGGAAAATCAATTAGAATTAAGTTGTGCGGTCTTTAAAAAAGATTCATACATTGTAATAGAAGGTACGCAGAATAACGGCATTTTTTTTATTATTCGGGAAGGAAGGGTGAGGGTTCATAAAGAGGCTTCCATGCAGGGAGAGAAAAATGAAATTCTTGGCCCGGGGGATTTTGTCGGCGTTATTTCTACGATGTCCTTTCAAAACCAAATTGAAACAGCAGTCGCTTTAACAGAAGTTGTTGTCATAAAAGTTCAGCAAAATCAGTATATTGGGCTTATTCAAAAAAATCCTTCAATAGCGGTAAAAATTATAAAATTGTTTTCAAACAGGCTCAGATACTTGAACGACACTTTGGCAGAGCTTACCATGAAAGATACTGCGGAAGAAGGGCCTGCTCATCTTTTTAATGTGGCGCAATATTATTTTTCGCAAGGGCTGTTTAATCAGGCTTATTACGCTTTTACAAAATATTTCAAACACTGCCCCGATGGCGATATGATACCGATTGCCGAACTAAAAATGGAACAGTTTCCAAACGATACGGAAAAAATACCGGAACAAAATCCCGAGCAGATTAACCGGACTTACCTCAAAAACACAATGTTTTTTGCAGAAGGAGAGCCGGGGGATGAGCTTTTCATTATTCAAAAGGGCTCTGTGAAAATCAGCAAGGTCGTAAATAATAACGAGGTTCTGTTAGCTGTATTAAAGGCTGGCGATATTTTCGGCGAGATGGCGCTGCTGGAGGATAAGTCGAGGATCGCAAGCGCGGTTGCTTACGAGGATTGCAAGGTGATGGTTGTAAACAAAAACAATTTTGAGCTTATGATTAAGAGCCAGCCGCAGCTAATTGCAAAAGTTACTTCCCTGCTTTCTGACAGGATTTGGCTTATATATAAAAAATTGGACAATGCTCTTATTAACGATCCTATGGGGCGTTTGTATAACACTATTTATATTCAGCTTGAAAAAAACCGTATTCATCTTGACGGTTCGGGGCCTCAAACATATTCTTTTAACTTTGGCTGGGCGGAGCTTTTTGGTATGACGGGTCTTCCAATAGAACATAGCAAGCCGCTTCAGCAAAAAATAAGCAACAATCCAAAAATTCAGATTTTTGAGAATATGATTAACATTATTTCGGTTATGGAAATTGTCAGGCAGACTGAATATTACAGGAAGATGGATAAGAGGGATAAGTTGAAGAGTAGCGAACAGTGATTGTTTTTCCTCACCCGGTGAGGTTTGGTTTCTATGTCTGTAAAGAATTTTTACCTGTACCCGGTGAGGCTTGCTTTATGTTGCTAAAAAAACATTACTTTCGATAATTAAAACAATATAGTTTAACTGCCAAAGCAGTTAAGGGGATGTATAGTGGCTTTTCTAAATATAAACAGAGCTTCAATAGCCGGTAATGTTCAAATTGTCTCTGATTTTTGTAAAAAACATGGAATTGAATTATGTGTAGTTACTAAATTTTGTTGTTCAGAACCGGATGTGGTAAATCTTCTTTATGATCTGGGTATTAAAAGAATCGCGGACTCTAATCAGGAGAATTTTGACAGGCTGAGTATTAATACAGCCGCTAACTTAATTAAAAATGTTATAAAAACACGGCTTTCTGATATTTTGCTGATACCTTCTCTTGCACCGCATGCAAGACCTCAGAGGGTATTTGTTTCAGATGAAACGCTTTTGGATGCCTTATCGGAACTTCCGAAAGATATATGCCCAGAGGTAATGCTGATAATGGAAATTGGTGATTTAAGAGACGGATTTTATCCGCAGCAGATAAGCTCTGTATGTGAAAAATATAAAGATTTACCCATTGCCGGAGTTTCGGTAAATTATGCGTGTTTATCGGGAACAATGCCCTATTTAGAAAGTATTCATACGCTCTCGCAGGTGACAAGCGATATAAAGACAAAAACAGGAGAACGCCCTGTCGCTTCGATTGGAGGAACGGTGGCATTTTCTTTTTTAACTGAAAGTTCATTTAACTATGATTTTCAAAATGATACCTGCGCATGGGAACTAAGGTGCGGAGAGGGTATATTTTTTGGCTTTGATTCATCATCTAACAAAGTGTTAGCTGAATTTAAACAAGATGTTTTTACTTTTTACGGAGAAATTCTGGAAATCAGGGAAAAAGAATATAAAAAACAGGACAAAGTCGGGTGTAATGCTTTTGGGGAATATAACACGGCTTATAAAAATGGCAAAAGGAACTACATGGTTTTGGATTTTGGAATTCTTGCCGCCCGTATCAGCAGCTTGCGTCCTTTGGACAACATGGTTGTAATAACAGGGCAAACTTATGATTTTACTGTTTTAGATATAACAGAATCCGAAAAAACATATAATACAGGGGAATTCATGGGGTTTACTCCTTCGTATGGATCAGTTTCTCATGCGATGTTAAACAGATATGTTAAAAAACACGTAGTTATTGAAGGGTAGGTATGGAAATAAAAAAAACTTTCTGGCTTGGATTCATAAGTTTTATCTTAATTCTGTTACTTGCATTTGCGCTTAACGGTATTCTGGGCATTGCCGGATTTGAAACTACTTATCTGGAATCGATCATTGGCCAATATACAATACAGGGAGAAGCCGCAAAAAATAAAATAGAAACATCATTGAATCTTGGGAAAAAACTTTATCTTTTAAATGAGCAATACGAAGAAGTATTTAATTCAGCGTTAAGGCAAAATTCCGGTATCAAGCATTTTTATATTGCCGATACCGATAACTCTATTCTTTATACAACGCGTGTTGGAACGAATCAGGCTTTTGTGCCGTTTGAAATTGAGCACACAATGGATCTGCTTCCCGGGGAAGAGCCTCCTTCCGCTAATACTGTAAAATTCCTTGACAATTACTATATATGTATTCCTCTTTTTTCAGAAGGTATAAATTTTCAAGGGACGCTTATTGTGGAATTTTACGGAGAGGATATAAACGCCTATATTTACAAAATTGGATTTACGGTTTTTAGATTTGCTGTAATTCTTGTTTTATGTTCTTTGGCTTTGTATCTTGTTCTTTCATGGATATATATTAACAGACAAAAGGCAGAAAATTTTATTCTTATCTTAGTGCTTCTGGGTTCTCAAGTCTTTTTTGCCGTTCATAATAACAATCTTTACAATACGATTATTTCAGATGTTTTTAATAAAAATATGTCGGTACTTTCAAAGGTAATTGTAGATGAACTTTATATTCCGCTTGATTATGGAATCAGGATTGATAATATGGGAGATACTGATACCTATCTTGCTAAACGTATGCAGGGAAATCCATATTGTTCACAAATCTACATTACAGATTTCAATCTTAACATTTTATATGAAGCGCGGCGGGATCCGATCCAGGAGCAGGATGATTTTAACAGGCGCTTAAGTCGCAATGACCCGGATATTACCGCCATTCAGCTTGTTTCAAATAACAGTACTGGTTATCTGGTTTTAAGAATCAACCGTGTAATGATTAACAGCATTCTTTTGGATATGGCGATGGACTCCATGACAATTATTGTTGTAACTCTTATTTTCTCTTTTATTCTTAGAGATCTGTTTGTCTTTATGTCATCAAGAAAGGCGTTAATTAAAAACAGGGCGGATATGAAAGCGGACGATTTTGAAAAATACGGTCTGCGTTTGATAAAAATAAGCACTTTTGCTTTTATGTTTGCCGCCTTTATAACGCTTTCGTTTATGCCGCTTTTAATTGAGCAAGTTTATAAAAACAATCCTGTTAATTTATTCGGCTTGTCGAATGAATTTATCTTCTCGCTGCCAATGGGAAGTTATATGCTGGGTATTGTTGTTTCCATGTTTATTTCTATTTTCTTCATGAAAAAATTTAATATTTGGAAACGTCATATACTAATAACCGTGGTCTTTATTATTGGTTCTGTCGCTACAATATATTCTGATACATTTATCTTATTAACAATTGCCAGATTTATTACCGGAATGGGATTTGGCGGCGTACTGCTTAACTTAACTTCGCTCATAATGTTCTATACATCGGAAAAAAACCGCAGCGTTGGTTTTGGAACAAATGCGGCGGCAGCAGCAGCGGCAAGTATTTGTTCAATTCCGGTGGGCGGTATTATTGTAAACAAATTCGGTTATGATGCCGGCATTATGGTTTCTGTCGGATTTGCCTTATTATTGCTGATTTATTCGTATCTCTGTATGACTTCGGAAAAAAGAAAATCCAGCCGCGCAGCGAAAGAAGATGCTTTCTCGTTTTCAAACTTTATAAAAGTGGCTAAATCAAAACATGTTATCGTGTATATTTTATGTGTCAATATACCGTTCCAGCTTATTTATTATGGTTTATTCCAGTTTGTACTTCCTTTTTACATGAGTGATTCTCTTGGGTTATCCCAGGGTAATATCGGGCGCATATTAAGTATCTTCTGTATTGTAAGTCTTGGCGCCGCGTTTGTCAGCCGTCTTTCAGACTGGGCAAAAAACGACAAGCTCCTTATATCAATTGGAGCGTTTATAGTAGGCATTGTTCTTATCGTATTTGGTTTGTACCCCGAAGGCGGTTTAATATTATTCTTTGCGGTTCTTGTCGGCATGGGGATTGATAATCTGTTTATTGACGCTATCGAAGAAGTATACCTTGAAAACGGCAACATAAAGAATATTTCAGGAGAAAATCTTCTTCAAAGTTATAAAGTTACGGAAAAAATCTTTTCTGTATTTTTACCTACAATGACAGGTTTACTTGTAAGTTTTGCGGGATTCAATATGGGGTTATTGGCAATAGGATTATGGTGCGTAATAGGAGCTGCGGCTTTTATATTACTGGGAGTTAATGGCCGCTGGGAAAAAGGAAAGGTGCATGAAAATCAGGAATAAGTTATTTTTTGTATTCGTTATTTTTATTTTGGTTTCCTGCGATTTAAGAAAACCTGCGGCGGAAGATTTCTGGAGGGGTGAAGTCATACTGGCGGGACAAAGCGGAACAAACCAAGTTTCCGCTGTATTAAATACGGCAGGTGATATTCTATATCCATTTACAAAAGAGGATGGTTCCAAATTTAGAATTGGCATTGTAATATCCGGCGAATACTGGGAATTTTTTGACAGCATCAAGGGCTTTATAGAAGGATTTAGCGCTATTGGCTGGGCTAATGCGATTGATATACCTTTGACAATAAGATCCAGCCGTCAATTAATAGAGTGGATTTCATGGCAGAACTACAGTGACTATATAGAATTTTCTGTTGAGCATTTTTACGATCTTGAATGGGGTGATAATAACTCGTATGTGGAAAGAAGAATTGTAAATCAAAAACCGAATATTGATCTTTTTTTATCTTTAGGCAGCAGGGCAGGAAGATTTTTTTATCAATATGAGCATTATACCATTCCGGTAATAGCTGATGCCATTACAGATCCTTTTTCCGCAGGAGTTACTTTAACGGAAACGGATTCCGGCAGGGACTTTTTAACCAACAAAATTGACATAGAACAATTTAGAAATCAAATAAGAATTTTTCACGATATTGTTAAATTTAATTCGCTTGGAATAGTTTATAGTGATGATGAATACGGAATAATGTACGGGGCGGTTCGTGACATAGAAATTGTCGCACAGGAAAGAGGATTCCAAATAGTCCGTGAAATTATGGAAGAAGACGACATCGATCCTTATCTTGACGCATTAAGAATCGCAGCTTCAAAAGCGGATGCTGTCTATATCGGAGCTCCTGATGCTGTAACAGAATACGATAGTATGCCGCAGATAGCGAAAATACTGGAGACGGCAAACGTGCCTTCCTTCTCGCTGGAAGGCTCAATCAGGGTAAAAGACGGCATTTTATTCAGCAAGTCAAACAGCGATATAATCCGTTCCGGTATTTTTAACGCAGGCAAAGCGGCGCGAATATTCGGCGGTGCGCTTCCACGGTCTTTGGAGCAGTATTTTGAAAACACAACATCGGTTGCTATTAATTTGGAAACCGCTTCAAGGATAAATTTTAATATCCCCCTGGAAATCATTATTAATGCGGATGAAGTTTATACAGCATGGAATCAGGCTGAGCCTTTTAATAGAAATAAAGGAAGAGCGTTTGGAAACGGGTTTACCGATTATGCTGTTTCAAACGCTTCCCATGATACTTTATATCCCCCGATATTTAAAGAAGACGGAGAGCTTTTCCGCATTGCAATTATACAAAGCGGTGAATACTGGGAATATGACGAGCATTTCAGGGGAATCATTTTAGGGTTAGTAATTAACGGCTGGGCTAAAAGTAATACTGTTATCCCAGAAGGTTCAAATATAACCCAAGTAGTCAGAAGCCTTGTAAACTTTAGCGATTATATTGAATTCCCGCCGGAATATATTATTAATCTGGAATGGGGAGAAAATTCAAGCGCGGCCAATATATTTTTTGCAGACAGAAAACCAGATGTTGATCTTATTATTGCATTCGGCGGAGTGGCAGGACGCCTGTTCAATTCTTACAGGGAGTTCCCAATACCGGTATTAATGGAAGGGATTACAGACCCATTAGCTATTGGGGCAATTTTATCAATAGAGGATTCCGGTAAAGATTATGTTACATGCAGGGTAGATCCCCTGCAGTACCAGCGTCAGGTGCAATTATTCCATGACCTTACAGGTTTTAATAATTTGGGGCTTATTTACGGAGATAACGAAGACGGCAGAAACTACTCAGCGGTAACCGATGTGGAAGTAGTTGCCAGAAGATTAGGGTTTGACATTATAAGAAATACCAAT
>Ga0099364_10013429_pt1 | contig 10988 bp, 9 predicted proteins | sample TergutTh196P3_FD_73070 | JGI IMG/M metagenome (GOLD analysis project Ga0099364, IMG submission 73070) | Microcerotermes parvus P3 segment gut microbial communities from Pointe-Noire, Republic of the Congo - Th196 P3 | ecosystem: Host-associated > Arthropoda: Insects > Digestive system > Gut ... | reverse complement strand
GTGCCAGTGCCTCTTTGACTTCCTCCACGCTCTTGCCAAGTTTACTGCGCCACAGCGGGCTGAGAAGAAAACACCATGTCGGGGTTCGAATGCCGGCGCCGATACTACTGTAATCGATATAGCCGTCTTCATCATCGTGGTAGTTGAATCCCATTTTTCCGGGGTGATCCACATCCAGACCGTAAAAATAATCGGCACAGATACGCTCCATCACATCGCTTTCGTAGGCGCCCATGGTTCCAACCGTGGTCGTTCCGATTTCATATCCGCTGTAGCATTGTTCGGGTTTCAATCGATGAAGCCATTTGGTAATGAAATCGTTCCAAACTTGTTGATTATTGCTGCGATACCAACTGTCCCGAAAACTGATTTTGATTGTTGTGTAGTGGCTAAATGTTGTGTTGCTGTGCCATACCCCTTCAACAGAAGACGAAAACGCCCAACGTGCACTGATCATAGGGGTTTCCTCGCTCGTGGCTTCGATGTAGTAGTATTTGTTGGTATAGACAACACTGCCGTCGGGCATATCATTGGGAGCCGTCATATAACAGAGTTTAGCGTGTTCGCGAAGCATCTTGCGGCCCACTTTTTCAGGCGTTGCCTTGACCCAATTCTGCGTTTTGTTATTGTAAACCATCTGGAGCGGTCGGTCGATCAGTGTTTGCAGTTCCTGATAAAGTTCGATGATTTCGTGGGCAACATTCAAAAAATCATTCTCGGAATGATAGAGATAAAAAGTAATGTACGGGCTGACGCCGTATTCCGGGCCGTCCTCTTCCCCGTAACAAGTCAGATCGTAATCTCCCAGTGTATCGGAGACAAATCCTTCGATTTCCTCCGGAGGCATCCATAGTTCAACAGTGCTCATGATCGTTTCATCCTTTTTTTATTGGTTTGTAGTTTGTAGTTTGTAGTTGGTGATTGGTAGTTGGCAGTTGGTTGTTTTTATTGCATTTTGATATTTTTCTGCAAGAATATCCTTTTTAAAAATTATTCTCAATATTGTCTCATTTTGAGTAATAAATCTTTTTCATTCGACGCGAAGTTCATCCGCTTTCAAGAGCGAAGGACTTCTTACAGTGTTTGGTTCATTCATCAATAAATTATTAATCCATTAGAACCTTGATTTATTCATAAACAATGTCAAAAAAGGTGTCGGGGGCTAAAATATGAAAGTGCTTTTATTTGGCGGGTTTTTGGGAAGCGGGAAGACAACCGCAATTATAAAACTCATTAACAAGCTGACGGCTGACGGCAAAAAAGCCGCCCTGATTATCAACGAAGCCGGTGAAATCGTTATTGACGCCGCAACGCTTGAAGCCGCCGGAATCTCTTCAAAAGAGTTAACAAACGGATGTATCTGCTGCACTCTTGCGATTAATCTTAAAACGGCGGTTACCGAAATTTTTCGCCTTCAAAATCCCGATGTTTTGATTCTTGAGTCGCCCGGTCTTGCTCTCCCAAATCAGGTTCGAGACGAGATTTTAAATATTGATGTGATGATGTCGTTTGCCCCCGTTGTAACGCTCATTGACGCTTCCCGATTCACGGTCGGTATTTCTCAGATTCTGAATTTTACAGAAAATCAATTAAAAGAAGCAGAAATAATCGGGATCAATAAAACTGATCTCATCAGTGAAGAAAAAATCAAAAGTATTGAGTCACATTTGAAAGACAAGTATCCCGATGTGTACACCGTTCGGATGTCGGCAGCAGCCGAGGATTCGGCAATTGATCAGATTTATGAATTGCTCATGCGCAGCGGCGAAGAAACCGTCAGCAGAATTGATATGCAGAGCGGACAAAAACCAAAGGTGACGGAAAAAATAAATTCGATTGAAATTTCAAACGTCACAAATTTTTCCGGCGGATATAGTATCTCAGGCGATCTGACCATAAAAAGTGCCGGCACATTGCTTGAAAATATTATCAGTTCCATCGGAGCTGAAATTTCAAAAATAAATCCTTCTTTTGCCGGCCACATTAAAATGACCATAACCGTCGGCGATACATTTGTCAAAGTCAGCCAAACCGCAGGCAGCACCGGAAGAAAAATCGAAACCGAATACATTCGGCAGGAAAAAACAGCCGCCAAAAATTATGAACTTTGCTTTTCGATATCCGCAACAAATGTTAAAAAAGAAAAAATTGAAGAAATCACCGGTCAAGCCATGAGCGTTTTTTTGGCGGCCAAAAAATTGGCATTTGAGCAAATAAAAGATGATTCAAAGACACCGTTTATGTTTTAAAAGTGTGCGTTTTCAGATTGATTTTTTTTGGCCTTTTTCATTTCGCTGTTATAACGTGTGAACATACGGTGTCCATAAGAATCTGCAATATATCTCATTACAACAAGACATAGTAAGAATGATGCCAGTAGAATCATGGCAATCCATACGCCGCCTATTGCATAACCGTTTAGTATGTAGAAAATAGCGAATGCAACAATCACACTTACTGTGGTCATCACGAGTGTCCAAAGGATTGAACGCTTTATATTTAATAAATTACATTCGACAAGTGGCATATTTTTCCTTCTTATTTTCCTTCTTATATTTTATAGATTATAGCTTTCCGCGTTTTGTTTTTTTGCATAACAATAGCTCGTTATTTGATTATATACTTTATGTATCTCTCGGCTTTGCAGCAATAAATTATTAATCTATCAGAGCTTCTTTTATAATCAAACTGTTGAAAAAAGTACTTTGGAGGCATAAATATGAAAGTGTTTTTAATCGGCGGATTTTTGGGAAGCGGAAAGACGACGACCGTTTTAAAACTCATTGACAAACTGATTGCTGACGGCAAAAAAGTCGCCATGATTGTCAACGAAGTTGGCGAAATCGGCATTGACGGCACAATGCTTGAAACCGCAGGCATCCCCTCAAAAGAATTGGTCGGCGGATGTATCTGCTGCACTCTTGTCATCAACCTCAGAATTACGGTGACCGAAATCTCTAAAATTCACAATCCCGACATTTTAATTATCGAGCCGACCGGCTTGTCTTTCCCGAATCAGATTCGAGATGAGCTTTTGGACATTAATGTGATGCTGTCATTTGCACCCGTTGTAACGCTCCTTGATGCTTCCAGATTTACAACAGAAATGGATGAAATTCCAAACTTCATCGAACATCAGCTGAACGAATCGGAAATTATCGGAATCAATAAAATCGATCTCGTCAGCGAAGAAAAAATCAAAAGCATTGAATCGCTTTTGAAATCGAATTATCCCGATGTTTACACAATAAGAATGTCGGCGGCAAACGATGATGCGTCCATTGACAAAATTTATAATCTGATCATGCGCGAAGGCGAAGAAACGATCAGCAAAATTGACACGCAGGGCCGCCCAAAACCAAAAGTGACGGAAAAAAAGAATTCGATTGAAATTTCAAATGTGACAAGATATTCGGGGCTGTACAACCTCTCCGGCAATCTGACCGTCAAAAGCGCCGGCACTTTGCTTGAAAACATTGTCAGTTCTGTTGGAATGGAAATTACGCAAATCAATCCTTCCTTTGTCGGTCACATTAAAATGGCCATAAAAGTGGATGATACGTTTGTCAAAGTCAGCCAAACCGCAGGCAGCGGTGACAAAAAAATCGAAGCCGAATATATTCAGCAGGAAAAAACGGAAAACAATGGAAAATATGAACTTCGATTCCTGGCGTCCGCAACAAATGTTAAAAAAGAAAAGATCGAAGAAATCGTTGACCAAAACCTGAACATTTTTTTAACGTCTAAAAAGCTGGCATTTGAAAAACAAACCCAAATTAAGAAAACAAGGTCACCGCCCATCCCCTATTTGAAATTCAAAATCAAAAAGCTGAAGAAAAAGGTAATCAGTTGGTGGGGCGAATAATTTTAAAAAAGACACCGAAAAAAAAGGCAGAAACATCATTCATGTCAGATGTTTCATGCCATTTCATATCAAAATGTTTCATCTTCATTTCATATCAAGATGTTTCATTGTCATTTTTTCAGATTTGCCGAGGTAATGAAGGAACAGGTCTTTTCCCCATCGGATGGAGGAGTCTTCAAAGCTCATCATCGAATGGTTGTGGTAAATGCCGCTGTTACTGAACAAAGAGATGGAGAAGAAATGATCCGTCACGACGGATGAGGCAATTTCAATTTTTTCTTTGCAGACGAAAATGCTGACATTTTTAAACGACATGTATTCTTTCAAAAGATCGGTGTAATCTTCCTTGAAACGCTCAAAAGCAAGCGGCGACAAGATGATTTCAATTTCAACGCCTTGCTTGGCAAGTCTCATGTAAGCGGAATGGTAAATGGGGCTGAAAAAGGATGATATTTCATAAATGCGCCTGGATTTGAACAAGTTTTCTTCAAACTTTCTCGGGAGCTCATACAGGCGGCTCATTTCCGGCTCTACCAAAAAACAACGCTTCAACTCGCTCAAACGGGACAATATGTTGTGCGGCACGGCAGACAAATTGTGCTCATCCCAATAATGTTGGTTTTCAGAATACATCTCAAGCGTCTCCAAAAGCGGAATCATTTTTTCGGAAATGACGCGGCCCATGACGGTGAGAGAATACAGATTATCGGAATAGACAATGAGCCCCTGATTCATCAATAATTTAATCTGAGTCATGATGGCACTTGTTGTAACATTGAGTTTTGTCTTGATCTCATCAATCGTCATCGGTCCGTCCAACAAATGAATCATTAAAGCCTTTCGTTTTTCGGACAGAAAAAGCGTTCCGATCAGTTCCGTTGTCATCAGAAATCCCCTCCTGTGTTTCTTTTTAAGTTAGAATATATTTTTTGGCAGGCACTTTGATTGCCCTGAATTTTTTTATTCGAATCCGCGTCATTCGAGTCAGCGTCATTCGAATTTGTGTCATTTGAATCCGCTTCATATTTTGAATCTGCCTCATATTTCAAATCCGTGCCACATTTCGAATCCGCATCATATTCTTGACCAGCATTTGGAAAACCGAAACATTCGGACAATCTTTTATTCATCTCATCCATGTCCTGTTTTTGATAAGAACCCATATCAACATCTCGGTCAAATCCTGAATCCGACTTTTGATAGGAGGCTGAATCGGTTTTTTGATCCGATTCTGCCTCGGTATTGTGAGCGAAATGGTTTGTGACATCTTCATCGGAAGCCACCGGCAATTTGATAATATAGACTGATCCGCCTTTGGGGTTTCGTGCTCCTGAGATAAAGCCGTTGTGTTCTTGAATAATGATTTTGGCAACATAAAGACCGGATTCGGCACCTTCCAAATGATTGGAGTAGAAGTGGCCTGAATCAACAAACGTGATGCTTTGGAATAAATACGGAAGGGACGATTCATCCAAATCGGGACCAAAATCAGTGATTTTGATTTCAAAAAAACCGCCGACGATGTTGCCTTCCAAAATAATTTTGCCGCCGACGGGAGAGCTGAGACAGGCATTTTCAATGAGCGTTGTAAAAACCATGTCCAGTCCCTCTTCACTGCCGAAGATGGGCGGATATGTGGAGGGAAGGCGGCGTTCTAAAACGATGTTTTTGTTTTGGAGAAGAAGAATCGTATTTAATGCCACTCGCTCAAACAGGTTTTTTAAATCAACGATTTTAAATTTAGATGCCGGCATTCTGCTGCCCATATTCAAATAAAGCATGGAATCAATGAGATGTTTCATGCGGTTTGCAAGAAGCAGACCCTCTTCAATGACATTTTCTTGCTGCTCATAAGACATGAGGAAAACTTCGTCTTCCATCAGTTTGAGATACTGTCCCGAATTTCTGTCATCGTAGCGGTCAATTTTCAGCTGAACGTCGTCTAAAAATTCGCGGGAAACCGTGAACTGGGAATGCAGTTTGTTGTAGTGGTCGGAAAGTTCGGCGGAGCGTTCTTTAAGGGTTTCTTCCATTCGTTTCTTTTGAACAAGTTCCCAAAGGTCGTGCATTAAAAGTGTCAAATGCAAAACATCGCTTTCATCATAATCGGTTTCTTTGTTGCCGACGCCGATCACAATCACAATGCGGTCGCCGTAATGAATCGGAACGTGCATGTATCGGTAAAGTGAAATATGACCTGCCGGATATCCTTTTTTCAAAGAAGACGGCGAGCTGTAGTTGTTGATGATCAGCGGTTTTCTTTGGCGGATTGATTCTCCCCAAAGACCTGTCCGATGAACGGGATAAATGTGCGTCCAGCTTTGTTTGGCAATGGAACATTCTTTGACAGAATTTTTAGACCACGAGTGCATAATCAACGTGGATTCATCGGGCGTCGGAAAAGCGATGTAGCCGACTTTGCTTTTTGTCAAGCGAACCGCTTCTTCGCGTGCATAATCAATGATTTCGTGAAAAGACTGCCCGCCCATTTTTTTCAGTTTGAGAAGCACTTCTTGGCGGGCAATGTTGAGCGCCGTTTCTTCTTCGGATTTTCGGCGGTCTGTGACGTCAAAAAGCAATCCTTGGTAATGGTCGACATTTCCATTTTTGTCGCGGACGATAAATGTTCTCTGTTCGACCCAGCGGACCGGACCAAATTTAGTGTAAAGCCGATAAATGATTGTAAATCCAAACGCATCCGGAATTTGTGAGTAATGGCTGAATTGTTTTTGAACGTACTTCAAATCGTCAAGATAGATAATGTTTTCAAAACCATATCGGCTGCTGTTAAACTCCTCTGCAGAATATCCAAGCTGAATAATGTTGTTTGAAATGTATTCAACAAGCATTCCGGGACCGGCGCCGAATTTAAAGACGATCGCAGGACCTATGTTTAAAATACATTCCAATTCACTGCGGGTATCTGACCATTTCATTGAACCACACCTTGACGCAAAAACACCTGACGCAAAATAAGAACCCATAAAAATTATTTCATCCATTTTACAGACAAGGATAATACACGAAGAAAGGATTTAACTTTTTGTCTGAAAAATTGCAGCCTTTACAATCGACATCGGCTGCATTTACGGGGGAACTTGAAAGCTCCCCTGCGAATCATGACATTTCAAGCCGTTTTCATAAAAAACGGTATGGGTTTTATTCACTTCTGAATGCTGTCAAAACCCATTTCAAAAGCAGACAAGTTGATATCCAAAAACTTGGGCGGAACCAAAGCACGGATGCAGTCAATGAAAGTTTGCTTTTGGAGTGGAATATAACGGGAGGCGGCGCCGATCATAACAACATTTGCCGCCTGGCTGTTGCCGGCTTTTGCGGCAATGTCTGTCGCATTGATGGCTTTGACGTCAAAAACTTTGGAAAGTGCTTCAAGCATTTGGGAAATGTCGGGATATTTTGCTTTTCCCGTGGTCACCGTAAACGGATAAACCGGTTCGGTGTTTACAATAACAACAGCACCGTCTTTCATCAAATGTGCATAACGAACCGCTTCTGCAGGCTCTAAAGCAATCATTAAGTCAGCACCTCTTTTTGGGATTAATGACCCGTAGGCACTTCCGATGCGGACGTGATTTTCAACGGAGCCGCCGCGCTGTGCCATGCCGTGCGTTTCTGCGGCTTGAACGGCAATTCCCTCTGCAACTGCTGCGCGGCCTAAAATGTCAGACGCCAAAATCGCACCCTGACCACCGACACCGCAAACGACGACATCATATTTCACATCAGTTCTGCCCGTATTTGGGACATTTCCAAAACATTTGCTGCTCATTGTTTCACCTCTGAAATTGCATTAAACGGACATATTTGGGCACAAACGCCGCACCCGATACATTGCGAATTAATTACGGCAACGGCATTTTCCGAATCAAAAGTTGTTGCGGGGCAGCCGAAATTAATACATCTGCGGCAGCCTTTACACAATTCTTTTGAAACAGCATGCAGCTTTCCGACGGCGCCGATTTTTTTAGCCACAATCGCACAAGCTTGCTGAACAATCACAACGGAAACGCCGTCAAAGGCTTTAGCCTCGCGAAAAGCGTTTCGCGTCATTTCATAATCATAAGCATCAACGACGCGGACAAACGAAACGCCGATGGCTTTGCAAACCTCTTCCAAAGAAATCGGAATTGATTCAATCCCGACAGCCGTTTGTCCCGTATTTGGATTTGGCTGGTGTCCGGTCATTGCCGTAATGCGGTTATCAAGAATGGCGACCGTCATTTTGGATTTGTTGTAAACGGCATTCATGAGCGAATTAATTCCGGTGTGGAGGAAAGTGGAGTCGCCAATCGTACAGCAAACGCTTTTCTTTTCACCGGAAAGTGCAATGCCGGAAGACATGCTGATGCTTGCCCCCATACAAATTGTTGTATCCACAGCACCGGAGTGTATTCCAAGCGTGTAGCAGCCGATGTCGCTTGGGAAAATTGCGTTTTTGCCAAACACTTCTTTCATGGCCTGAAACGCCGATCTGTGCGAACAGCCGACACAAAGAGCCGGCGGACGCGGCGGCAAAACAATGCTTGTCAATTCTTGCGGCAAAGGTGCCGGCACTTCTGCGGATTTTAATAATTCAGAATCGCAGTGTTCTGCAAAAACATCCGCCATAATGAGGCGGCAGATTTCAAAGTTTAATTCATGAACTCGCGGCACTTTTTCTTTGCCTGTGATTTTCGTTAAAATCCCGTGCTGCTGTGCCAAAATGCGTACATAGTCTTCAACGATTGGTTCTAATTCTTCAACAACCAAAACTTTGTCGCAGGATTTTAAGATTTCCAGAATAGAGTTTTCAGGCATCGGATAAGCTGTAATTTTTAAAAAAGAGGCGGAAATTCCAAGAGCATGAAGCGCTTCTTTTGCATAAGTTGATGCAATGCCGGAAGAGATGACGCCGATTTTTGAATCCGGACAGATTTCCAAAACATTCCAAGGAGATTTTTCAAGTGCGTCAGCCATTTCTTTTTGTTTGGATAAAATGACGCCGTGTCTGATGCGTGCGTTATTTGGCATCATCACCCAGCGTGATGTATCTTTGGTAAAGTCAACGACGTTGGTATTTTTCTTAATCTCGCCCAGTTCAACACTTGATTTGCCGTGGCTGATACGTGTTGTCGATCTGAGGATGACAGGCGTTTCAAACTTTTCCGAAAAATCGAATGCAAAAGATACCATATCTTTCGCGTCCTGAACCGTTGCCGGATCAAAACACGGGATTTGGGCAAATGCCGCATAACGGCGCGTATCTTGTTCATTTTGAGAAGAATGTAAAGACGGGTCATCCGCCACTAAAAAAATCATGCCGCCTTTTGTTCCGGAATAGCTCAGCGTCATTAACGGGTCAGCTGCAACATTTAATCCGACATGCTTCATGGTGACAAAAGACCGAGCTCCGGCAAAAGCCGCACCGATTGAAACCTCCGCCGCCACCTTCTCATTGACAGACCATTCCACATAAAAATCACGGTCTTTGACTGTTCTTAAAATATCAATAATTTCAGAAGACGGCGTTCCCGGGTATCCTGATACAACCCCCACACCGCTTTCCATGACCCCGCGTGCGATTGCGGCGTTTCCAAGCATATATTCTTTTGCCATAAAAAACTTCCTTGAAATAAAATAATAAAATAATAAACATGAATAAGGGATGTAATTGAAAAACATTTTGATAAAATGAACATGAAATTTTTAAAAATGACAAATTTTTAAAGCAAGCCCTCGATAAAACATGATTCTAAAAAATGACAAATCAAAACAATCCTCGGCAAACCCGGAATTTTTAAAAACATATCCGGTTAAAATAAACCGACGATGAATGCCGCCAGTGCAAGAAACATCGCCGCTTTAAAAAACTTGGACGATTTTGCATAATCCTCTTTTTGCAGCAATACAACAATTGCATAAATGAAACACAAAATGCCGATCACTAAAACATAAAAATAATGAACCGACAAAATATCCATAAAATAGGGCAGCGGACTAAGAAGAATGGCAGCCGCTCCGAAAAACGCTGCCAGATAAGCGGCAGGTTTTTTGCCATACCGAATGGGAAACGTCACAGCACCGTCTTTTGAATCGCCCTCAACATCTTCGGCATCTTTGACAATTTCGCGGGCCGCTGTTGCTAAAAATGCCAAAAGGAAAAGCGGCATCAAAACAAAAATGCCTTCCATTCCAAAAAGCGCTGCTCCGAACAAAAACGTGGAACCGGTTAGATAAGCAACCGCAAAATTTCCCAAAAGAATGGTTCGCTTCAATATTTTAGCATAGCCGATTAAAAGGGCAATGTTGATTATTCCGATGACGAGCGCTTCTAATCGAATGAAATAAATAATGACAATCCCGATAGCGAAAAAAAGAGCCGTCAAATAAAGCGTTTCTTTCATTCCGATGCGGCCCGACGGAATCGGTCGATGGGGTTTATTGATGCGGTCAATTTCAACATCATAGTAATCATTTAGCATATTGCCGCCGGCTGTCACCAAAAAGACTGTGAGAAATATTTTCAGCAAACCGACAAAAGATCTGATATAATCGCCGGCCAAAGAATAATCTAAAATGGAAGCTGTAATGAAAACAGCAATCAATGCCGAAAAGCCTGCCATGAGACAATTTTTGTATCTCATTAATTCTAAATAGGCTTTTACTTTAGAAACCGCTGTCATTTCAAACGCTCCTTATTTTTTTAATTGCTGTCAACTGCTTTTTATTATCTTAATTGCGCCAGCCACTTTTTATTATCTTAATTGCTCCCATTATTTTTTATTATTTCGGAACAACGGCAAGCATGCGATCCAATGTTCTTTTTGCCTTCATGCGAATTTCTTCGGGAACTTTCACAACCGTTGTTTTCGTTTCAAGCGCCCTTAATATGGATGGCAGCGTTGCCATTTTCATATTCGAGCAATAAGCATATTTGGAAACGGGATAAAAAGATTTATTCGGGCTGTCTTTTTGAAGCTGATATATCATTTCCCGTTCTGTTCCGATCAAAAATTCGGATGCATCGGATTGGGCTGCATAACGAATAATTCCTGACGTACTGAAAATGCCGTCCGCATACTTTAAAACCTCTTCCCTGCATTCGGGATGTGCCAAAAAAAGA
>Ga0099364_10013428_pt1 | contig 10989 bp, 11 predicted proteins | sample TergutTh196P3_FD_73070 | JGI IMG/M metagenome (GOLD analysis project Ga0099364, IMG submission 73070) | Microcerotermes parvus P3 segment gut microbial communities from Pointe-Noire, Republic of the Congo - Th196 P3 | ecosystem: Host-associated > Arthropoda: Insects > Digestive system > Gut ... | reverse complement strand
AACATCGGCTCCATACTTCTGAGCGTCGGACACATTGTTCGATACACCACTCCACAGTTCATATTCTAATGCGCCTTCTGTTTCCTGCCAGTTTACCGTCAACTGCCCTGAACTGGGGATTACCGTTGGCGCGGCGGGAGTTATCGGCAGCGCGGCAAAGGCCGACGGCATTGCGCTCGCAGGCAGGCTAAAGCCGCTTGTCCCGATATTATTTTTTGCTTTAATCCACACATGGTACACTGTTTCGTTTAACAGTCCGGTTATGACAGTGCGCGTTATATCTCCGGGAATGTCACTGCCCTGTTTTTCTGCTAAATCTGCATCGTCCGTTAATCCTGCCCATACTTCATACGCCGCTGTCAATGCGACCGGCTGCCAGGAAACAATCATTTCGCGGCTGCCCGCTGTCAAAACCGGCTGGCCAGGCGCGGACGGAGCAAGGGTCGGTATACTTGGAGTGCCTGCCTCAAAAGGGCTAAAATCGCTTTTGCCAACATTATTGACCGCTCTAATCCACTAATAATAAATTTGGTTAGTTTCCAGATTTCCAATAACAACGCTGGTATTTTCGGCGGCAACTTCCGGCAGGGGAGGTCTAACCGTTCTTGTGTTGATGTATACTTCGTAAGACAAAGCGCCGCCGCTTGCCGCCCAGGTGACAGTCAGTTGATTTACTCCGGGTATGATGACCGGCCTTTGCGGAACTGCGGGAACTTCGTTATCCGGCCAGGGGACAGCCTGGATTCGGGGGCTTAAGGCGCTGAAACCAACCTCGCTGACTGCCCTGATCCACAGGTAATATACGGTTTTGTTGACAAGCCCGTCCAATATCGTAGCAGTTCCCATCACTGATTTTACCGGCAGTTCCGGTGGTTCCTGCGTTGTGCTTAGGTAAACATCATAGGTTTCAGCGCCTTCAACAGCGGCCCAATGCAGGGTTATCGTGCTGTTCGAAGCCAGAGCAATAGGGGCGGCGGGTGTTGGTAATGCATAGTTGTCAGGCGGATTGGGGTTGCGGGGAGGCGGAATAAAAGCACCGCCCAGCTCGCAGCTTGTGAAAATTAATGCAAAAACTGCAATCGACAACAATGTGTTTTTACCTGACATCATCGCTCCTTAAACCGATAGCTGAAACCCACTGCTATTTTATTGCTCGCTGTGGCAAAATCTGTCCGCAGGGTGTATGAAATATCAAAAAAATTTCCAAGATTAATACCGATAGTAAAATTCATTGCAGGAAGCTTTCTGCTCTCAGAATAATCGTCCAGACGGTATTCTGCCGCCATAAAACCGCCGCCAAAACCTGCATACCAGCCGCCGCTTCCGGAAAAAGGCAGAAACAAGACATAGTTGACAAAAGGATAAAAAGAATAATAATGCGTCTCTTCAACGCCGCTGATAAAACCAACATCAAGACCGATCTCGAAAAACGAATAACGCAGCGGCGCTATTGTCCCACGTACTGTAGCTGTTACCCAGGGGTCGGCAAACGATGTCCCGGCAGTTACGCCAAGACTCCACAACTTTGCCGGATCGGAAAGCGGCGCGGCGCGGAAACGTTCACGCTGAAGGGCGGCAATACGGGCATCGGCATTCTCCGGGTCGGTAAGCAATAGCGCAAGTTCCTCCATCAACCGTATGCCGTCAACAACAATGCGGTAATCCCTCGTACCCCGGGCAATCTGCCTGCCTTCTTCGACATGAAGTATCTGGGCAGTAAACATATTCATCGTTCCCAGACTTCGCACCTCGGCAGAAATAACAAAATCGGCGTTGATGGCCTGCCCTATCCTTTTTGCTCCTTCTTCGGCAGTATAACCCTGATGTTGGAATTCCAGTTCCCGCAAAGCTGCCTGTATCGTGGTGGTCCGGGGCAGCACAGCATAAGCGCCGGTGTTAGCAATTTCAATGGCAAGTATTTGCGCCAGCGTTTCCGCATCCCGCCTATTGACTCCGGTAGTGGCAATGCTGAAAGGCGCAACAGCAAGCCCGGGGAGGTGCAGAGTATTTCGCCTTAAGGCAGCAGTCAATTTTTGAGACATTACTGGCAGCAGATCGCGGATTTCTACAATGTTTCGGTATGTGCGAAAATCCCCTGCAAGTTGTTCAAATGTTTCCACGTTGATAATGGTGGCAATAACAAGATTACGATCTCCCAGGCGGCGTATATGACCAGAGACAACATAATCGGCATTAAGCATACGGCCCAGACGGGCTATAGTGTCAGAGTCGGTGTAACCGGCCATTTGGAAGTTCTGTTCTGCGATAATGGCGTTGACCGCGCTGGTTCGATCTACCACGGTAAATATTTCGTTGATTTCCTGTTGGAAAGAAAAAAGCCTTGCTATGGTTTCGCCGTCCCTGCTCGTCCCGCCGGCAAAGGGTAAAATCCCCAGCCGGGGCCTTGCCTGCGAAAAGGCAACGGCGGCACAGCATATCAGCAAAATGACAGCAAGCAGCTTTTTTCGCACAATCCCTCCTATCTGAAAATCCTTTTTATGTATGTAAAATCGTGATAGACATTATCATGTCTAGCTGCAATTATACCACATAATTTAGCGTATTCAAGCCATAAATGACATAATTATGTTGCTATTCTGAAGTATGTCCGGATTTTCACAGCGATTACGCTCAGAAATTGAATATATTGGTCTTAATCAAAAGGAATTTGCCGCAAAAGCAGGGATAAAAAAGCGGGCTTTAGACGCCTACTTGTGGGCGCAGCAATCCATGCCGCCTGCAGACACAGCGGTGAAAATAGCCGCCGCCCTCGGCGTTTCAGTTGAATACCTGGTAACCGGTAAAGAATATAAACAAAAGATCGATATATCCGATTACCTGCAATTCCGGATCATACTTGATGATTTATTGATCCTGCCTGACGAAACGCTTGAACTCATAAAAGCGATGATCCGAACCGCTGCAGACAACGAACGAAAAAAGCAAAAATCATAATCTATGCCAAGTATATAGACAAAAGGCACACAATGTGATAAATTCAAAGAATGAAGTTTTTGTGGAATGAAGATAAGAATGAACTGATAAAACAACTTCGAAATATCTCATTTGAGCAGATTGTTTTGGCTATTGAGGACAAGCGAATTATGGATGTATTGGAACACCCAAACCAAAAAAAAATATAAAGGACAAATGTTCATTTTAGTTGAGTACAATAATTATATTCATGTTGTTCCTGCCTATATTTCAGATTCTGGAGATGAATGTTATTTAAAAACAATTTATCCAAGCCGTAAGTATACAGTTAAATATCTAAGGGGGAAAGGATGAATAAAGAAAAATATATAGATAGCGAAGAGCAAGTACTTATTGAATCATTAGAAAAAGAAAGCTGGAAATCAACAAAGGATCTTGAAAGCTGGAAAACCCTTTTATCTAAAACTGCAGCAGAAACAATGGCAAAAGATCAACGTATGAATATCCGTATTTCAAAAAATGATCTTAATGGCATAAAGTTAAAAGCCATGGAAGAAGGACTTCCATACCAAACATTGGTTGCCAGTATACTTCACAAGTATGTAACCGGGAGATTAATCGAAAAACAAGCTTAACCAGTGGATCCGGTGAGAGAAAGATCGAATACTCAAACTGCCATCCTTGGAAATTTCTTTAATGGCCCTGTTTCACTCTGGCGGACCTTCCATTTGTTATGCGTTACAATAATTTGAAATCAGGCGACAGGCGTTAGTATTGCCTGCCGCCGGATGAATTAATTTAAGACAGTATTAGTTGCTAACATTAATCGCGAATGTACCAATATTCCCATTAGCCATGTTATCCGGGTTAACCAATAAACCAAAAATCCAGGCTTTTTCCATAGATAGAATTTTATCTGCTTAGTAAATATAAGGGATAATTCTGTACTTTGCCTTTTTTGTGTAGGCATCCCACAGTTCTCCGTATTTTGCTTTGCATATCTTGTCGTCATCCACCTGACGGGTAAAGAGAAGGCCGGTATAATACAGGGGATACAACCACACAAAACAGGCTGCCGGAAAACTAAATGCAAATCCTGCGGCCAGAGCGACAGCGCAGCCCTGGATAATTTCTCCAAGATAGTTAATGTGACGGCTCTTTCCCCAAAAACCGTTTACCAGGAGGCTGTGTTTCCCATCGCTTAACACTTCGGGTTTTATACCCAGGAAACTTTTTTCCGGAGCAATTTTGAAATAAAACTTTTGCATATTTGCACCGCGGGTCAGGCACCATCCTCCCCAAAAAATAATGCCAAAGATAACAGTAAGCCAGAGCGGAAGTCCGGGGTTTGGCAGGTTAACCGTAGACCACAGCGATACAGAATAAAAATAAGGATAGAATGAAAGACAGCCAAAGCCCAGCTTAAAACCAACACGCTCGGCTATAAAATCGTAGGTGTACAGATGCACCCTTTCGTGGAACAGATATTCCCAGCAAAACCAGGTAAGCATGGCAGTACCCAGGATATACCCGGGGTTAACCTGGCCGGATGCCGCAAAGGTTTGCCAGTGATGCGCGGCAAAAGACAGGATGTTCAACTGAAGCATAACTGCTCCGATTAAATACAGCCACATTTTTGCATCAATAAGCCCGTTTTTTAACTGTGGATCTTTTATCCTGCCAAACCAAAAATCGGCACACAGGAACTTACCGGTAGAGGGAGCGCGTAGCACGATAATGAACGAATACAGCAAGCCCATAACTACAGCACCTGCAAGGCTTTCCCAGCGGACAGTGTACAGCCAGTTAAAGGGAACCAGCTTAAAATAGCCAAGCAGAAACCACAGAATAATACTGGCTGGAAGAACCAGAATACCATTGAGCCGGTAATCCAGCAGTTCGCCGGTTTTTTCGTGTTTTATATATCCCTTAACTTTTCTTGCAGGCAGAATGATATGCAGCAGGGTAATAAGCGCATAGATGATCCAGGGGGTGCAAAACCCCAATATCATTGTTTTAAGATCGTTCATGACAAACCTCCGGTATTTTCAGCCATTATAGCAATTGCAGCCCTGCGGGGTAAGAGCCTGGACATTAAAAAACGTACAAACTTGTTCAAGCCTCCGGGTACGGTAATTGGACCTTTGCCAAGGGCCCGCAATGCCTGCTCGGCGACTGTACCGGCGGGAAGGGTTCCGGGCGCTGTTTTAGATTTTTCCGCCTGCCGGTAACCGGGTGTGGAGATTGCCCCCGCGCAGCAGCCCACTACATCTATGCCGTGCGGCAGCAGTTCCTTCCACAGAGCTTCGGCCAAAACGGCATTAAAAGCCTTCGTTGCCGAGTAAGCGGCCAGCCGGGGACTACCCTGGATGCCGGCCAGGGAAGACATCAATACAATACCGCCCCGCCGGTTTTGAATCATCGGTGCAGACAGTAATTTGCACAACAAAAGCGGTGTTGTGACATTAACAGCCGCTGCCAAAGCCAATTGTTCCTCGCTTGTGTCTTCAAACAACCCGATGGGTGCATATGCAGCATTGTAGACAAGAAGACCAATGGGAAAATCAAGTCTGCTGATTATCTCCTTTACCCGGTAATAATCACTTAAGTCCACTGCAAATGTATGGACATCAACCCGGTACTTTTCCCTGATACTGTTTGCCGTTGTTTCCAGCCTTTCTTGTCCCCGCGCAAGCAACACCAGATTTAAACCCCGCTTTGCCAGGGTCTCGGCAAATGCCCTGCCCAACCCGTCAGAGCCCCCGGCAATCATCGCATAAGGCCCGTATTTTTCACAAAAACGTCTGGTATTTTTCATTGAACAACTCCTGCTACAGCCTTGGCCACAGAAGCTGCAACTCCCCTGTCCAGCGGGCTTGGAATAATATAATCGGCTGATAATTCTTTATCGCTGATATAGTCAGCGATGGCCTGTGCTGCGGCAACTTTCATCGGCTCGTTGATGGTTCGGGCGCGGGCATTCAACGCTCCACGGAAAACACCGGGAAAAGCCAGGGCATTATTTATCTGATTGGGAAAATCGCTGCGGCCGGTACCCACAATAAAGGCACCGGCAGCTTTTGCTGCATCGGGCATAATTTCGGGAACGGGATTTGCCATGGGAAACACTATTGGATTTTTATTCATGCTTTGTACCATCTCCTGCGTTACGCATCCCGGTGATGAGAGCCCAATAAAAATATCGGTTCCCTTCATTATATCAGCAAGACTTCCTGTGCGGCAATCGGGATTGGTGATTTCGGCCATTCGTTGTTTTTCGGCATTAAGATCGTTCCTCCCTTTGTAAACAGCACCATTGCGATCACACAAGGTTATATTGCTGATGCCGCAATCAATTAAGAGACAGGCGGTTGCAATCCCTCCTGCACCGGCGCCGTTGATAACAACCGAAACGCTGTCACGCTGCTTTCCGCTTAAGCGCAGAGCATTTATTACAGCCGCCAATGCGACAATGGCCGTGCCATGCTGGTCATCATGAAAGACAGGGATATCGCAGCATTCCTGCAAACGCCGTTCGATTTCAAAACAACGGGGCGCGGAGATATCTTCCAGGTTAATTCCGCCGAAGCTGCCGGCAAGCAGGCGAACGGTGTTAACAATTTCGTCCGTATCACGGGATCGTATACACAGGGGCACGGCATCCACGCCGCCCAATTCCTTAAACAAAACAGCCTTCCCCTCCATCACGGGCATAGCGGCTTCCGGCCCGATATCGCCCAAACCCAGTACAGCGGTACCGTCCGTTACAATGGCAACGATATTCGACCTGCGGGTCAGTGTATAACTTTCCGTTACATCCTGATGAATTCTTAAGCACGGCTCGGCAACTCCGGGCGTATATGCCAATGACAGATCCTCTTTTGTTGCAACCGGTACCCTGCTGATTACTTCGATTTTACCGCACCATTCATAATGCCTGCACAATGATTCCCGGGCATAATCCATTTATATCCTCCGTTATACGCCATATATATTGCCGCCGAAGCAATCGACAGCGACAATAAGGGGCATGTCATGGACCACCAGCTTAAACACTGCTTCTGTTCCCAAATCCTCAAAAGCGGCAGGAGAAGCCTGTTTGACACACAGCGACAGCAATGCACCTGCCCCGCCAATTGCAGCGAAATATACGCCGGTATGTTCAATGATAGAATCAATCACCGCCCGGTTTCTGGGCCCTTTGCCAATCATAACACATAGCCCTTCCTGTATTAAACGGGGTGAATACGCATCCATGCGCAAGCTGGTGGTTGGTCCGATTGAACCGATGATCCGTCCCGGCGGTGCAGGACAGGGTCCGGCATAGTATATTGCCTGCCCGGCTGTATCAAAGGGCAGTGCGGTACCGGATGCAAGCATTTCTGTCATACGTTTATGAGCGGCATCTCTTCCTGTATATATCACACCGGATAACAGGACACTATCGCCGGCATGCAGACCTTGAATAACTTCTTTAGATAAAGGTGTTTGAATGTATTTCATATAACCGCTGTTTCGTGCCTGGTCGCATGGCAGCCAATGTTGACAGCCACCGGAAGTCCGGCAATGTGGGTGGGGTATGCAGCAATATGTACGCCCAGCGCTGTTGTCCTGCCTCCAAACCCGGCCGGCCCTATTCCCAATGCATTGATGCGCTCAAGCAGGCGCGATTCTGTCTGCGCCCACAGGGGGTCAGGATGGACGCTGCCCACATCGCGCAGCAAAGCCTGCTTTGCCAGCAGCGCCGCTTTTTCCATGGTACCGCCAACTCCTGCGCCCACTATCACCGGCGGGCAGGGATTTGCCCCCGCAGACTGTACTGTTGATATAATAAATTCTTCAATGCCCGGCAGTCCATCAGAAGGGTTTAGCATACGCAGGGCGCCCATATTTTCACTGCCAAAACCTTTGGGAGCAACTGTTATATTTATTAAGTCTCCCTGAATAAAATCATAATGAATCACCGCGGGAGTATTATCACCGGTATTAATACGATGTATTGGATCGCTCACAATGCTGTTTCTCAAATATCCCTGGCGGTATCCCTGCCGCACACCCTCGTGTATGGCCTGGTCAATATCACCCTCAATGTGAACATTAATACCGATCGAAACAAAAACAACCGCCATACCGGTATCCTGGCATAATGGTAATTGTTCACGCTGTGCCGTATCGGCATTTTCCAAAAGTATATCAAGGGCCGATCTGCCAAGCGATGAGGTTTCCTTTTCCCGTGCTTTGCAAAGAGCGGTAATAATACTTTCCTTTGCATGGATATTTGCCTTTATGCATAATTGTGCAACAGTCTGGGTTATCAGATCGGCGCTGACAAAGCGTATCATCTAAACAACGCTGTACAGCAACTCGGTATATGATGGCAGGGGCCAGTGTTTGTCAGCTACCAGGTTTTCAAGCTCATCAACCGTAAAACGCAGCTGTGTCATGGCAGTAACTACCTTGCCGCCATATAACGCCGATTGAGCTGCTGGTTTTTGCTCATTCTTGGCTTCTTCAACGCTTTTTTCAAGTGTTCTAACATTTTTTAGCAAAATGGCAGACAAACCGGCAATTTGACCGAGCAGAAAATCCTCCAGTGATATATCATAACTGCCGCAGGCTTTTTTCTGCTGTAAAAGGGACGCAAGATCGCTTTGATACGCAATACACGCAGGGATTATTTTCCACATGGTTATTTCGATCATTGCCAAAGCTTCGATGCTGAGTGTTTTGCAATAGCTGTCGGTAAGTATTTCGTAGCGCGCGTGAATCTCCGCTTTGGAAAAAACACTGTGTTTGGTAAACAGTACTTCGCTTTTTTTTGCAATAAATTGCGGCAGAGCTTCTACCGTTGTTTTAAGATTCGACAAACCGCGCTGCGCGGCTTCCTGCACCCATTCTTCGCTGTAGTTATTGCCGTTAAAGATAATACGTTTGTGTTTAACAAAAGTGCTTTTGACAAGATCGGCCAGCGCGGCTTTAAAATCCTTGGCTTTTTCCAGTGAATCGGCAAATTGGCAGAGAATTTCCGCTACCGCTGTATTTAATACAATGTTAGGACCTGCTACGGAAAATGAAGAACCAAGCATGCGGAATTCAAATTTATTCCCCGTAAATGCGAAGGGCGATGTGCGGTTTCTGTCTGTTGTGTCCCTGGGGAAATGCGGCAATGCTGTTACACCGATTTCCATTTTATTATTTTTGCTGTTTTTATATGATGTGCCTGTTTCTATAGCTTCCATTATTCCTGTCAGCTCATCGCCTAAAAACATTGACACTATGGCAGGGGGCGCTTCATTCGCCCCCAGGCGGGGATCGTTTCCTGCATTGGCAACAGCAACACGCAGTAAATCCTGATATTCATCAACAGCCTTGATAACCGCGACTAAAAACAGGAGGAATTGGGCGTTTTCAAAAGGGGTTTCACCCGGCTCAAGAAGATTCACACCGGTATCGGTAGACATTGACCAGTTATTGTGCTTACCGCTGCCGTTGACACCGGCAAAAGGCTTTTCGTGCAACAAGCACGCAAGGCCGTGCTTGTAGGCGATACTCTTCATCATTTCCATTGTCACCTGGTTATCATCAACGGCGATATTAACTGCGGTGAAAATCGGCGCCAATTCATGCTGAGCCGGAGCAACTTCATTATGTCTGGTTTTTGCCAATATCCCCAGTTTCCACAATTCTTCATCAAGCTCTTTCATAAAAGCCGAAACACGTGCGGGTATAGCGCCAAAGTAATGGTCTTCCATTTCCTGGCCCTTGGGCGGGCGGGTTCCAAACAGCGTTCTGCCGGTCATAATTAAATCGGGGCGCTTTAAGTATACTTCCCTGTCTATAAGAAAATATTCCTGCTCGGGACCTACCGTAGCGGTAACCCGGCGCACTGAATTATTGCCAAACAGCTTGAGAATCCGCCGTGCCTGTTTGTCGAGTGCATCCATGGATCGTAAAAGCGGTGTTTTTTTATCCAGGGCCTCGCCTCCATACGAGCAAAAGGCCGTGGGAATGCACAGTGTGCCGTCCTTGATGAAAGCAAAACTGGTAAGATCCCAGACAGTATAGCCCCGCGCTTCAAAAGTAGCACGCAAGCCCCCCGAAGGAAAGCTTGATGCATCAGGTTCTCCACGCACCAGTTCCTTGCCGGAAAATTCCATGATAATTTTTCCTTCGCCCAGATGAGAAATAAAACTTTCATGTTTTTCTGCGGTTATGCCGGTCATGGGCTGGAACCAGTGCGAAAAATGCGTTGCTCCCTTTTCTACCGCCCATTCTTTCATGTCATTGGCAACAACATTTGCAAGATCAAGCTCCAAATGCGTACCTTCTCTCATGGTCTTTTTGAGCGCTTTATACACTTCTTTGGGCAAACGGCTGCGCATTGTCTCATCATTAAACACCATGCTGCCAAATAATTCCGGTATGTTCTTCATCCTCTTTCTCCTTAAAAAAAATCGGTAAAAAAAAGGTGCTTACCGCCCAGTGCCTGGTTTATAATCAAAATGACGTTGAAAAACGCATCATTAATTTAAAACCAGGTGCTGGGTGATAAACACCTTTGTCTACTGTGATTTAAATAGCATATTTCGGCTCATTGTGTCAAGCGGGTTTTACGAAAAAAAACGTTTTGGTTATCGCAGTTTAATATGTACCTCACGGAGCTGCTGGCTGGTAACCTCGCAGGGAGCCTCCAAAAGTAAATCCTGAGCATTGCTGTTCATGGGGAAGGCTACAACCTCGCGGATATTTTTTTCCTCTGTCAGCAGCATCATAATCCGATCCAGCCCCGGAGCCATACCGGCATGAGGCGGTGCACCGTAATGAAATGCATTGTACAGGGAAGGGAATTTTGTTTCGATATCATCTTTTGAATATCCGGCAATTTCAAATGCTCTTACCATTACTTCCGGCAGATGGTTACGTACAGCGCCGGAGGAAAGTTCCACACCGTTACATACAATATCATACTGCCATGCCAGAATATCCAGAGGGTTACCGGAATTGAGCGCCGAAAGCCCTCCCTGCGGCATGGAAAACGGGTTATGGGTAAACTCA